>ERZ795059.1024-NODE-1024-length-32735-cov-6.097093_pt1 | contig 32735 bp, 19 predicted proteins | sample MGYA00375143_ERZ795059 | MGnify/ENA primary metagenome ERZ795059 (study PRJEB30188, sample SAMN05720168) | activated sludge metagenome | isolation source: Anaerobic digester | place: USA | collected 2015-01-07 ... | reverse complement strand
AGCCGCGCGATCGACTCCTCGACCTCCTTGGCCGCGATCATCATCAGGTCGGCCAGCTCGTCGATGATCAACACGATGTAAGGCAGCGGTTCGGGCATATCGGGCGCGTCGTCGCCGGTCAGCGTGCCGCGGCGCGGCGTCTTGGCCAGCATTTTTTCGACCTTTTTGTTGTAGCTGTCGATGTTGCGTACGCCGATTTCGGCCAGCTTGCGGTAGCGATCCTCCATTTCGGCCACCGCCCAGCGCAGCATCACCGCGGCCTTTTTCGGCTCGACGATCACCGGGTGCAGCATGTGCGGACAGTCGGTGTACATCGCCAGCTCGAGCTGCTTGGGGTCGACCATCAGCAGGCGCACCTGCTCGGGCGTGGACTTGTACATCAACGACATGATCACCGCGTTCAAAAAAACGCTCTTGCCGCTGCCGGTGGTGCCGGCGACCAGCAGGTGGGGCATTTTAGTCAGGTCTTCGACGAACGGACCGCCCCGGCTGTTCTTGCCGAAGGCGACGGTCAACGGCGATTTGGCCTCGTTGAATTCCTTGCTTTCCAGAATCTCACGCAGGTAGACGATCTGCCGGCGCAGGCTGGGGATCTCGATGCCCACCGCGCCCTTGCCGGGGATCGGCGCGATGATGCGGATCTTCTCGGCCTGCAGCGCCATGGCCAGGTCGTCGTCGAGGTTGGCGATGCGGCTGACCTTGATGCCCGGCGACGGCTCGTACTCGAACATGGTGATCACCGGGCCGGGGTGGATTTCGACCACGTGGCCGGTGACGCCGAAGGTTTCGAGTTTGCTTTCCAGCGTGATCGACTGAGCCAGCAGCGCCTCGCGGTCCAGTTCCTCGTCGAGGTTCTCGTTGGTCTTGAACAGCTTGAGCGGCGGCGGTTGGTACTGACCGGCCAACCCGGAAAAGGAAATCTGCCGTGCGGCTTCGGTTTCGGCCTGCTCGTGAATGGTCACCTGGTCGTGCTCGACGCGTTTGAGCGGCGCGGGCGCCTTTTCTTTGGGCTTCAGCGGTGCGGCGGGCGTTTCGCTTGCGGCAGCGGACTTTTCCGCCTTCACGGTCTCGATGAAGGCGGGCTCGGGCGCGGCGGCCGGCGCTTCGACCGGCGGTTGCGGTCTGACGGCCGGCTGCTGTTTGACCGGCGGGGCGATCAGCGATTCATCGGGCAGGCGGGTGGTGCGCACCGGGACCGACGTGTCGCGCTTCTTGGCCGGTTTGGCTTCGACGGCGGCCGGCCTGGCTTCTTCCTTTTCGCCTTTGCCCAGGCGGATGATCGGCGCTTCGCGCGGCGATTTGACCGGCCCTTCCTTCTGGTCGCGCCGTTGCCGCCGCCGGCTTTGTTCGCGGCGAACCGTCCACCATGCGACGAGCGACTGCCCGGCGGACGCGGCGATCCGGCCGAGCCAGCCGCCCACGCGCACGAAGGAGAAATCGATCGTCGCGATCAGGCTGACGACCAGCAGCGCCAGTGCGACCAGCAGTCCGCCGACCTTGCCCACGCCTAGGCGCAGCCAGTCGGCGAGAACGCCGCCGACTTCGCCGCCGCCGGAAAAGCGTCCGTCCGACTCGGGCAGGACCATCGAGAGAATCGCCGCCAGCGTGGCGAGTAACAACAGGTAACCGATGAACTGGCCGGCGCGCATTTTCACCTGGCGGCCGGTGAAGAAGAAAACGCCGATCACGGCCAGTACGATCGGCACCAGCACCGAGGCGTAGCCGCCCAGTTGCACCAGTTGGTCGGCCGTGTACGAACCCAAACGGCCGGCGAGATTGGTCGGCTCGGTTGGCGGAATGACCGCCGTGTTCGGCGACGGATCCTTGACCGTGTAGGAAAGCAGGGCGAGGAAGGCCAGGGCGGCCATCAGGAAAAAGCCGAGCCCGACGATCTCGTTGAGGTTGCGCTTGATCTTGCCGCCTTCCTGCCGCTCGCGTGCTTTCAACTACACCTCCATGATGACCGGGATGACGATCGGTCGTCGCCCGATGCGCTTGTTGAACAGCCGCCGGATTGCGCGGGTCATTTCCCACTTGGCGGTGTTGATGTCGAAACCGTTGTCGCCCTTGAGTTCGGCCAAGGTGTCGAGCACGACTTTGCGCGCCTCGTCGAGCAGATCCTTGTGATCGGGCTCGTACACCAGGCCTTTGCTTTTGAAGTGCGGACCCGAAACGATCACGCCGTCGCGATGGGCGATGGCGCAGGTGATCGTGCCGTCTTCCGACAGGATGCGGCGGTCGGTGAGCACGATGTTGCCCACGTCGCCCACGCCATGCCCGTCGACGTACACGCGGCCGCTGGCGATGCGCGCGATCTTCTCGGCCGGGCCGCCGTTGACCTCGGCCACGTCGCCGTTTTCCAGCACGAGGGTGTTGGTCACGCCCATCGACTGGGCCAGCTTGGCGTGCTGCACCAGGTGCCGGTATTCGCCGTGCACCGGAATGAAATTCGCCGGCCGCGTCAGTTGCAGCAGCAGCTTGAGTTCCTCGCGGTGCGCGTGCCCGCTGGTGTGGATGCGGCTGATGCCCTCGTACACGACCTCCGCGCCCTGGCGGTACAGCTCGTTGATCACGCTGGTGATCGCCCGTTCGTTGCCGGGGATCGTCTTGGACGACAGCACGACCGTGTCGCCCTTCAACACCTTGATGTGCTTGTGGTTGCCCGCCGCGATGCGCGCCAGCACGCTCATCGGCTCGCCCTGGCTGCCCGTGCACAGGATCACCGTTTTTTCCTTGGCCATGCGCGGCAGCTCGTGCACCTGCAGCAGCAGGCGGTTTTCCACGTGCAGCACGCCCAGCTTGCGCGCGATGGCCACGTTGTCGGCGATCGACTTGCCCGACAGCAGTACCTTGCGCCCGAAGCGTTGGGCGAGGGTGAACACCTGCTGGATGCGATGGATGTTGCTGGCGAAGCTGGTGATCAGAATGCGGCCCGGCGCGTTGCGGAACAAAGCTTCCATCTCCGCGCCGATTTCCCGCTCGCTGGCTGTGTAACCCTCGCGTTCGATGTTGGTCGAATCGCTCATCAACAGCTGCACGCCGCGTTCGCCGAATTCGGCGAATTTTTTCAGGTCGGTCGGTTCGCCGTCGAGAGGCGAAAAATCCAGCTTGTAGTCGCCGCTGTGCACGACCAGCCCGGCGGGGGTGGCGATGCCCAAGCCGTAGCCGCCGATCATCGAGTGGTTCACCGAGACGAACTCGACGGTGAACGGCCCGAATTGTCGCACGTCGCGCGGATTGACGATCTGGGTGCGCACCTCGGCGTCGAGCTTGTGCTCCTCCAGCGCGTTCCGCAAGAAGGCCAACGTGACCTTCGAGCCGACCAGCAGCGGCCGGTGGCGGCGCAGCAAGTAGGGCACCGCGCCGATGTGATCCTCGTGCCCGTGGGTCAGGATCAGCGCTTCGATGTCGGCTTCGCGTCCTTCAAGGTAAGAGAAATCCGGAATGACGATGTCGACCCCGAGCATGTCGTCCTCGGGGAACATCAACCCGCAATCGATCAGCAGCAGGCGATTTTGGTATTCGAATACCATCATGTTCAGGCCGATCTCGCCCAAACCGCCCAGGGGGATGATTTTCAGCGCTTGCCCGTTTTCAGTCATCGACGATCAGCTCCTCAACTTGCGCGCGCGCCATCTGCAGCAACCGATCGCGGTCCTCGTAGGTCATGCCCGACGTCGATATCGGCCGGCCGATGCGAATGGTGATCAATCCGGGGCGCGGCAACAAATCACCCACGCCGTGGGCGCGGGCCGCCCCGGAGATGCCAACGGGGATAATAGGAATTTGCGCGCGAATTGCCAAGACAAAAGCGCCTTTTTTCCACGGACCGATGCGACGGTTGCGCGCGCGGCCGCCGTCGGGGTAGATGGCCAGGAAGTGCCCGGCTTCGGCCAGGCGGCGCATCTGGTCGATCTGCTTGTGCTGATTTTCCGGCGTGTCCTTCTGGTCGACCAGAATGTGCCCCAGGGCGTACAGCGAAATGCCGAAGATCGGCACCCACAGCAACGACTTCATCGCCAGGAAGCGTACGGGCCGCGGCAGATGGCTGTAAAGCGCCGGCACGTCGAAGTAGCTGGTGTGATTGGCGACGAAGATCCCGGTGCCCTCGGCCGGTACGTTGGCGGCGCCCTCGACGGCGAAGCGTACGCCGAAGAGCTTCACCCACAGCCACAGCCAGGCGCGTCCGAAGTGGTAGACGATCTCGCGGCGCGGGTCGAACGGAGCGACGATTAAAACGCAACTATACAGAATAATCGCGGAAACGAACTGGATCGGCAGGGCGGCCGCCGCCCGCAACAAGCGCATGCATCGCTCCTTCTCCCCCCCGATGCGCAGTTGTACCGCGAAGCGTCCGCGCCGGTCAAGGATCGGGAGCTGAACGATTATTCGAATAAGAACGTTGTTGACAATGACCAAGGGGGGAGAGAAAATGCTTGCAGACTTGGATGGTCCACTATCGAATGGGAGTGTCAATATGCGTTCTTCTTACTTACTTACTTTCCCTGATTGTTATCGCGATGTTCTCCGCTGATGTCGCTTTGGCCGAGGAAGAAGATATCGTTTACGAACAGTATCGCATCTTCAACGCCAAGGGCGAATTGGAAGTAAATTGTAAAAAGAAATTCCATGTCTCCTACTTCCGCGAGGACACGGCTCGCGACGATGGAGACGGCCCATGCACATCCTCGTATGTGACGTACGGCGACATCCCGCGATGGGATGCGGCGTGATAATTGACTTCATCGACGATCTCCGGCGTGTCGAATTCACTCGATTCTTTCAGGCCTTACACCTTTCTTCTTGACATTTTGGTTGAAAATGGTTGTATTTTCGTAAGCCTATTTTTTGCGCATTGTAAGATTGTAACATTACAACTTCGCTCGTGAGGTCAACGCAATGGCCCCAATGGGAGAACCTCCGGTCATTATCGGCCGGTCGAAGAGAATCCGCGATCTGCTCACGATGATCGAGCGCGTCGCCCCGTTCAAGTCCACCGTGCTGATCAGCGGCGAGAGCGGTACGGGCAAAGAGCTGTTCGCCCGCGCCATTCACCTGGGCAGCACGCGCGCGGACAAGCCGTTCGTCGCGGTCAATTGCGGCGCGATTCCCGAGAATCTGATCGAAGCCGAGTTGTTCGGCCACGTGAAGGGCGCGTACACCGGCGCGGTGTCGTCGGAGGAAGGCTACTTCGAGAAGGCGCAGCGCGGCACGCTGTTGCTGGATGAAATCGGCGATCTGCCGTTGAATCTGCAGGTCAAGATTCTGCGCGCGATTCAGGAGGAGGAGATCCAGCGGGTCGGCGGTCGCGAGCCGATCAAACTGGACATTCGCCTGATCGCCGCCACCAACCGCGACCTGGAGAAAGACGTCGCCGAGGGCCGGTTCCGCGCCGACCTGTATTACCGCTTGAACGTCGTGCATCTGCTGGTGCCGCCGTTGCGCGATCACATCGACGATCTGCCGCTGCTGGTGCAATATTTCGTCGAGCGCATCAGCCGGCGCATCGGCAAGAACGTCGGCGAGTTGAGCCCCGAGTCGATGGGCATGATGCGCAACTACGAATGGCCCGGCAACGTGCGCGAGTTGGAAAACGTGCTGGAACAGACGCTGATCATGATCGATCCCGACCAGGTCATCGAGCCCGAGCATCTGCCGTTGTTCATGGAACGCCGCGGGGCCGAGCGCCGACGCCGTTTCCGCGAGGAGGCGATGGACCGTAAATTGTCGCTGGACGAATACGCCCGCGAGTTCATCATGCGCTTCCAGGACGGCCACACCGAAAAGCAGCTCGCGCAGTTTTTGGGCATCACCCCCAAAACGTTGTGGGAAAAACGAAAACGCTGGAACCTCTCCCGCAAACGCGGATAATTCGCCGATGAACGAACGCCGCAACGTCCTGATCACTTGCGCCGCACAGAATGCCGCGCTCGCCTGCGCCCGCAGCCTGCATCGCGCCGGCTGGCGGGTGAGCATGGTCGATCACGATCCCCGCGCCAAGAGCTTCGTTTCGCGCGCCTGCGACCATTACGAAGTGCTGCCTTCGCCGCAGGAGGAGCCGGAACGCTATGCCGAGCGGATCGTCGCCTATCTCCAACGCAACACGGTGGAGTTGCTGATTCCCGTCACTGACGCGGCGATCTTCGCGCTGCTGCCGGTCAAAAAGACGCTCGAACGACTGACGAAGATCCCCTGGCCGTCGCCCGCGGCGCTGCACGCCGCCGTCGATAAGGTGCACACCTTCCAATTGGCCCAGCGGCTGGGCTTCCCGCTGCCGGCGGGGGTGACGATTGCCGATCCGCAGGCCGCGCTGCCCGCGTTGCCGTATCCGGTGGCGGTCAAGCCGCGGCAGTTGCGCGAGGGCGGCAAGCTGGCGGTGCGTTACGCCGACGGTGAGGCCGCGTTGCGCGCGGTATTGGCTTCCTGGCCCGACGACGCCTTTCCGGTGCTGGCGCAGGAGCGCATCGTCGGTCCGGGCGAAGGCTATTTCGGCGTCTGGCGCGACGGCGAACCGGTCGTCGAATGCGCCCATCGCCGCCTGCGGGAAAATCCCCCCTCGGGCGGGGTGAGCACGTTGCGCGAGGCGATCGAGTTGCCCGACGACATGCGCGAATTGGCGCGCAAGCTGCTGGCCGAATGGCAATGGCACGGCCCGGCGATGGTCGAGTTCAAGCGCAGCCGCCGCGACGGCAAACCGTATTTGATCGAGGTCAACGGCCGCTTGTGGGGCAGCCTGCAACTGGCGATCGACGCGGGCATGGACATACCCGTCGCCTGCGCCGCCGTCGCGCTGGGCGAGGACATGCCGCCGATGCATTACACGCCGGGCGTGCGCACGCGGTGGCTCAAAGGCGATCTGGACGCGCTCATTTCGCGTTGGCGCAAAACGGCCGATCTGCCGCCCGATGCGCCCGACCGCGGCGCCTGGACGCGTGCGTTCCTGTTGGATTTTCTCAACCCGAACATCAATTGCGACACCTGGCGCCGGCGCGATCCGCGGCCGTTCTTCCGCGAAATCGTCGCCTGGAAGATCAACCTGCTCAAGCTGCTGGCGCGCAAGCTCGGCAACCGGCGCGGTCCGGCGTTGATGATGCACGTGCATTCCACCTTCAGTTACGACGGCGAGTTGCCGGTGCGCGAGATCGCGCGCCTCTGCCGGAAAAAAGGCGTGCGCGTGTGTTGCCTGGCCGAGCATTCCGACCGGCTGACGCAGGAACAGGTCGACCGACTGGCCGCCGAATGCGCCAGGCTCAGCGACGATTCGCTGCTGCTGATTCCGGGCATCGAGTTCTCCATGCCCGGCGGCAGGCATTTGCTCGGCTACGGCGTCACCGAACTGCTGACGACTTCCGATCCGCGCACGCTGTGCCGTGAGATCCGCGAACGCGGCGGCCTGGCGGTGCTGGCGCATCCGGGCCCCGGCATGCCCGGAGCCGATCCCGCCCTGGCGCTCGAACTGGACGGCATGGAGGTGTGGAACGTCGCCCGCGACGGCGCTTTCGTGCCCGGTCCGCGCCGCCTGGCCGATCATCGGGCGGCGCTCTTGCACAATCCGTCGCTGCTGGCGTTTCACGGCGACGATTTCCACCGCCCGGCCAACCTGCGCCGCGTGCGCACGCGCCTGACGCAAGACATTTCCGCCGCACCGCCGACCTGGGCCGTCGTGCGCGAAGCCCTGCGCGCCGGCCGTTTTCGTTTCGGCAACGGCCTGGTGCGGGTCAAACCCGCCGGTGCGTCGCGGTGGCGCATCGCCATGTATCGTCTGTTCGTCTCGCTGGTCGACAAGGTGCGGCCGTGGCGACAGCGCTGGCGCAATCGCTGGCGCGTGTCGCACTGGGATTTCATGGGCTGCCCGCACGTCGATTGTCCGGCGCGCACCGAACCCGACGGCGAATATTTCTGCTGGCGCGCGATCGGCACATTCTCCGGACACGACTGTCGCCGCCGGCCCGCCTGCCCGGCCGATTGCCGCGATTGCGATTACTACCGCTACGCCAACCAGAAGACGCTCGGCGAAAAACGGCTGCGCCTTCTGCACCTGATCGAAACGGGCAATCCCGGCGGCGCGGAACATTTGATGCTCAACCTGATCCGCCGCCTCGACCCGGCGCGTTTTTCCAGTCAGGTGGTGCTGATCAAGGATGGCTGGCTGGCCGAGCAGTTCCGCGCCATGGGCGTGCAGGTGACGGTGCTGCCGTTGGCGCGGCGCTTCAACTGGCGCTTCGTGCTCAACCTGCTGCGCCTGGTGCGGCAGCGGAAAATCGACCTGCTGCACAGCCATGAATTCACGATGAACGTGTACAGCTTTTTCGTGCGTCTGCTGATCGGCAAGCCGACCGTGGCCACGGTGCACGGCAATTTGTCGTACATCGCCGCGCGCTACCGGCGCCGCTTCGCCTACCGCATCGTCGCGCAACTGGCCGGGCCGCTGCTGGTGGTCAGCGAGGAGATGAAAGAGCAGGTCGGCCGTCTGTTCCGCCTGAAAGAGAAGCACTTGCGCGTCATTCACAACGGCGCGGAAGTGCCCGCACGCCTCGCCGACAAGCGCACGCGGGCGGCCTGGCGCGAAGAGTTGGGCCTGCCCGCCGACGCGTTTCTGATCGGCGTGATCGGCAGCCTGTACCCGGTCAAGGGGCAGGGGACGCTGCTGTGCGCGATGCCGCGGCTGATCGCCGCGGCGCCGAACATTCACCTGGCGGTCGTCGGGCGCGGCGACATGCGCGCGGCGCTGGAACGACAGGCGGCGGACCTGGGCCTTGCCGGGCACGTCACCTTCACCGGCTATCGCGAGGACGCGCGCGAAAAACTCGCCTGCTTCGATTTGATCGTCGTGCCCAGCAAGTACGAAGGCTTGTCGCTGCTGGTCGTCGAAGCGATGGCCGCCGGCCGCCCGGTAATCGCCACGCACGTGGGCGGCAACCCCGAGGCGATCGAGGACGGCGTGTCCGGCTTGTTGACGCCGCCCGACGATCCCGAGGCGCTGGCCGACGCGTGCCTGCGGGTGATCGGCGATCCGGCGCTGGCCAAGCGGTTGGGCCGCGAAGCGCGCCGGCGCGTGGCCGAACAGTTCAGCCTCCGCCGCATGGTGGAGCAATACCAGAATCTTTATTTACGGATGCTCGGGAGAGATCGATGAATGGTTTGTGGTTGTTCATGGCGCTGTTGATGTCGGCGCTGTTTCTGTTTCCCTACCTGGGCTATCCGCTGTTGCTGCGCCTGAAAAAGCGCCGCTACGACTTGCAGCCGCCGCCCGCGCCCGCGGCCTGGCCGCGCGTGTCGGCGATCGTCGCCGCGTACAATTGCGCCGCGCGCATCGCCGACAAAGTGCGCGAGTTGCGCGAATTGGATTATCCGGGCGAGGTGCAGGTGGTCGTTATCGACGATTGTTCGACCGACGACACGGCCGCGCAGGCCGAACGCGCGGGGGCCGATCTCGTGCTGCGCTTGAAGGAACGGCGCGGCAAGAGCGAAGCGCAGAACGTCGGGGCGATCGAGGCCGACGGCGAGGTGCTGCTGCTCACCGACGCGACGGTGACCGTCAAACCCGACGCCTTGCGGCTGCTGGTGGCCAAGCTGCTCGAACCGGGCGTGGGCTGCGTGACCGGCGTGGATCGTTCGGTCGCCGCCGACGAGCGCGACGTGAACAAAGGCGCGGGGTTGTACACGCGCTTTGAAATCGGGCTGCGCAACCGCGAGGCGCAAACGGGCACGCTGCTGGGCGTCAACGGTTGTCTGTACGCCCTGCGCGCCGATCATCGTCCGCCGGTGCCGCCCGAGTGCGTCGACGATCTGTATGTGCCGCTGGCCGTGGTCGATCGCGGTTTGCGCGTCACCGTCGAACCGGAGGCGGCGGCGATCGTGCGCCGCGCGGCCAATCAGCGCGAGGAATTCCGTCGCAAGGTGCGCACCTTCACCGGCGGTCTGTTCACGCTGGCCGTCGCCCGCCACGATCTGCCGCGGGCCACGGCGCGCCTGCGCTGGCCGCTGCTGGGCCACAAGTGGCTGCGCTGGGGCGGGCCGTTCCTGGCACTCGCCGCGCTGTATTTCAGTCTGGGTTTCGCGCTGCGCAATCCCTGGGGCTATGTCCTGTTTGCGCCGCAGGCGCTGGCTTGGAGCCTGTCGTTGCTCGGTGCGCTGCTGAGCGCCTTGGGTCGCAAGGTTTCCTCCCCCTTGCGTCTGGCGACGTTCTTCGGCATGGTGCAACTCGCTTTGTTGCGCGCCTGGTTCCGCTACCTGACCGATCGACCGATCGCCGCCTGGGAGCCGACGCGAAGGGAGAAGTAGATGCCGACGGTGCTGCTGACGACCGAAGGAACGAGATTCGCCGGTATCGAAGCCCATCTGCTCAATCTGCTTGACGGATGTCGCGACGACGACCAATGCCGTTTTCACCTGGCGGTGTTCGACAACGGCCCGCTCGCCGAGCGGGCGCGCGAGCGCGGCATTTTGGTGCATCGCATCAACCGCCGCCGCAAGTACGACACCGCGGCAATCCGCGAACTGGCCGACATTCAACGCGACGTGGGCAGCGAGGTCGTGCACACGCACGGCTACCTGGCCAACGTCGTCGCGGCGAAAGCCTGCGCCCAAACCGGCGTGCCGCTGGTGACCACGGTGCACGGCGCGCCCGAGGCGTTCGCCGGCCTGACCGGGCTGAAAATGCGCCTGAACCTGTGGCTGGATCGCCGCGCGATGCGCAAGCAGGCCGCGCGGGTGATCACGGTCGCTTCGTTTCTCAAAGATTTGCTGATCGAACATCGCGTGCCCGCGGCCAAGATCGAGGTCGTCGCCAACGGCATTCCCGATCGCGCGCCCGACCCGCGCGAACGCTTCGACAACCGCACGCGGTTGGAGTTGCCGCCCGACGCGCCGACCGTCGCGTTCGTCGGCCGGCTCGAGCCGGTGAAGGATCCGCTGGCGTTCGTCGAGTTGGCCAGACAGGTGATCGGGCAACGGCCGCAGGCGCGGTTCGTCGTCGCCGGCGACGGGCCGTTGATGGGCGAGATGCGCGAGCGCGTGCTGGCTGAACATCTGCTGCCCGCCTTCCGCTTTCTGGGTTTTGTCGAGAACGTCGAGCCGCTGCTGGCCGCGTGCGATCTGGTGGCCGTCACCAGCCGCAGCGAGGGCGTGCCTTTCGTCATTCTCGAAGCGCTGCGCGCCGGTCGTCCGGTGGTTGCCCCGCCGGTCGGCGGACTGCCCGAGATGCTCGCCGGTTTGCCCGGCATGCTTGCCGCGGAGCGCAGCGTCGAGGCGCTGACCGCCCGGGTGCTGGCGTTGCTGGACGACGTCCCGCAGCGGGGCGCCCTGGGCGAGATGGCGCGGCAACGATTTCTGGCGCGCTTCACCGCCCGACAGATGGCCGAGCGCACGCTGGCTCTGTATCGGGCGGCGATCGAGGAGCGCCCATGAGCTTGGTTGCGGCGATCATGATCGGCACGGCGCTGGCGATGCTGGCGGTGGCCGTGCGCTTTGCGTTTTTCGCGATCGTCTCCGTGCTCGATCCGCTCGGCGAACCGCCGGCGCATGCAGCGACGACGCGCTTTTGCGTGCTCGTCCCCGCGCACGACGAGGGCCGCAACCTGCTGCCGACGCTGGCCGCCGCGCGCGCGCTGGATTACCCGGATGAGTTGTTCCGCGTGGTCGTGCTGGCCGACAATTGCACCGACGACACCGCCGCGATCGCGCGCGAAGCGGGCGTGCCGGTCGTCGAGCGTCATGACAAGGCGCTGACCGGCAAGGGCGAGGCGCTGCGCTGGTTCATCGTCAACCATCGCGCCCCCGACGAGGCGGTGATGTGCTGCGACGCCGATTCGCGTCCGGCGCCCGATTACCTGCGCTGGATGGATCGCGCGTTGGCGCGGGGGTGGGGCGGTGCGCAAGGATTCAACGGTGCGGCCAATCCGGAGGCGTCGGGGCTGGCCGCGCTGGCCGCGATCACCGGCGGCATGAAAAACGCCTTCCACTACGGCGGCAAGGCGGCGACAGGTTTGTCCTGTCCGCTGATGAACGGCTGGACGCTATCGGCGGCGACGCTGCAGGCGCAGCCGTGGCGCGCGTTCGGCGTGGCCGAGGATTTCGAGCAATACCTGCGCCTGGTCGACGCGGGCGTGCGCTTGCGCTTCGTGCCCCAGGCGAAAATTTTGTCGCACAAGGTGAGTTCGTTGTCGGCGGCCGCCGCGCAGAAGGAACGCTGGAGCGGCGGGCAAAGCCAGGTGGCCAAGCAGGTGGCCAAACCGCTGCTGCGGCGCGCGCTGCGCGAACGCTCGCTTGCCAAGGCCGATGCCGCGCTCGAATTGCTGCTGCCCGGTTATGCGCCGACCACCGCCGTGCTGGCGTTGGTCGCTTCGGCCGGCTGGCTGCTGTTTTCGCCCGCGCACGCGGCGACGGGGCTGGCGCTGGCCGGCCTGTTGCTGATGGCGGCGCAGTTCGCGGCGGGGCTGACGCAAATCCGTTGGACGGCCAAGACCGCCGCGGCCGTGGCGCTCGCTCCCGTGTATGTGTTTTGGAAATTGTCGCTGGCGCTCAAGGCCGCCGCGAGCAAACCGACCCGCTGGCGGCGCGCGCAACGCGATTAATCGTCGCTTTCCTCAACCTCATCGGGCGCGATCGTCCGCTCGCGCGCGAGGAAGGATTCCCGCATCGGAAACCGCTCTTCATACAAAGCGCGATCGAAAACGAACCGCGCTTTGTCCATCGCCTGCTTCACCCGCTTTTCATAGGCTTCGGATTTGAAATACGCCTTGATGCGCCGCCGGCGCGGCAGGCACATTTCGTTGTGGAACCAGCGGAAGATTTCGCCCGTCGCCTCGTTGGCGATGCAGCCCATTTCCGCGCCCCAAGCCGCTTCAGCCAGCGAGAAGCCGGCCAGATCGCGCCGCAGCGCGAGCATCTGCCCCTGACTGTCGGGATTCACGAACTGGAACAGCGGCATGTACATCAGCGCGTTGTGGCCGAATTCCGGCGTGACCAGAATGCCGTCGTAATCGAGCCGCTCAACCATCGCCTGCAGGGCGGCGACGACCTCGCGCCCGACGCGCAGGCCGGGGAAATGCTGGCCGGGCAATTGGGGCCGGTCGGCGGTGAATTCGCGGAAGGGATTCTGCAGCAGCATCCACTGGATGTAGAGCATGCGGAAGCGATAGCCGTGCAGCAGCTTGGCGAAGGGCGCGCGGGTGCGGAATTCACCCGGATGATAAATGGCCTCGCACAGCAGGTGCTCGTCGTCGTCGACGGTCGAAAACACGCGCATGAGCTGGTGTTCGGGATCGCCGGTGGTCAGTTGCAACCGGATGTCGGTCAGCCCCTTGGCGCGCAGCTTGGGCAGCAGGCCGAGCGCTTCAAGTCGTTCGGCGAGCGATTCCTCGGTGTAGATGCCCAGAAACAGGCGCTCGGGCCGGCCGCCGACCAGTTCGTCGAGTTCGCCGTCGCCGACGGTGCGGATCGACGGACCGAGAATCAGCCGCTCGAAATACGCCAGGTTGCCCAGCACGCGTTCGATCAATCGGGGGGGCATGAATCCACCTTGTTTTGCCATTGTCGTCCTTGAACTTTTTCACAGTGCGCCAAGAGGCGCAAGGAAAAATCGCGAGGCGGATTCTCGTTGACGATTCGGTGTTATCGATAACACTGCCAAGCCTCACTTCGTTTAGCGTATCGTTGCCGCCGAGGGTATGTGCTTTCGCAATAAAAACCGGCCGAGACGACCCGGCCGGTTTGCCCGAAGGAGGAGGATGGGATCAGGTGCGGAACTGGCCGACAACCGCGTTGAGCTGTTCGGACAGGTCGGCGATCGTTTTGGACATTTGGTCGGTGTTCGCCGCCGCCTTGGCCGTTTCCTGCGCCGCCTGGTTGACGCCCTGGATGTTGCGCGACACCTCGTTGACGCCCGTCGCCGCTTCCTTCACGCCGCGCACGACCTCTTTGTTGATCTGTGTGTGCAATTCCTGGATGCTGCGCGCCGAGTCGTTGGCCCCGCTGGCCACGTTGGCGATCGACCGGGAAATTTCGTTGGTCGTCGAGGTCTGTTCCTCGACCGAGGTCGCGATCAGGTGGTTGATGTCGTTGATTTCGCCGATGACCTGGGTGATCTGACGGATCGAATCGACCGCCTCGTTGGTGTGCGACTGCATGTTCTTGATCTGCTCGGAAATGCTGTCGGTGGCCGACGCGGTCTGCTTGGCCAGCTCTTTGACCTCGTTGGCGACGACCGCGAAGCCCTTGCCCGCCTCGCCGGCGCTGGCCGCTTCGATGGTGGCGTTCAGGGCCAGCAGGTTGGTCTGGTCGGCGATGTCGTTGATCAACTCGACCACTTTGCCGATCTCGTTGGCCGCCACTTCCAGCACGCCGATCAGCTTCTGGGCGCTTTGCGCGCTGTTCACCGCATCGTTGGTGATCTTGGAGGCGCGGTTGGTGTTCTTGGACACTTCCATCAACGCCGCGTTCATTTCTTCGACGGCCGTGGCCACGGTGTTGATGCCCGAGGAGATCTGCTCGCTCGCCGAGGCGATGGTGTTGGCCTGCGCGGACATTTTTTCCGTCGCGCCGGTGACCACGCTGACGTTGACCGAAATTTCCTCGGCCGACGAGGCCACGACGGCCGCCTGGTTGGTCGTCTGCTCGCTGTAACTGGCCAACTGCGAAGCCACGTCCGACAGCGAGCCGACGGTGTCGTTGAGCGTGTGGGAGTTTTGCGCCACCTGCTGGATCGAGTTGCGCAGCTTCTTGACGAACTGGTTGAAGTATTCGGACAGCTTGCCGATTTCGTCGTCGCTGGTCACTTCCAATTGCACGGTCAGGTCGCCTTCGCCTTCGGAAATGTCGCGCAGCATGTCGGCGGTCCGGTTGATGGGATTCGAGATGCTGCGGGTGATGATCAGGACCATGGCCACGATCAGTACGATCAAGGCGATCGAGCCGACCAACAGCAGCGACATGGCGATGGAATTGATCGGCGCGACGATTTCCGGCCGGTCCTGCGTGACCGCCATCATCCAGCCGTGCTCGGTGTTGGTGTTGAAGGAGGCGATCTTCTTGATGCCGTTGAAGGTGTAGGACATGCTGCCGTTGGCCTGTTGCAACATCGGTGCGCCGAAATCGTATTCTTTGATGCTCTTGTCCAGGATCATTTCGGTTTTCGGGTGCGACAGGAACGGGCCCTCGGTGCTGACCATGAAGAAGTAACCGGTGTTGCCGATTTTAAAATCGAAAAAATTCTTCGTCAGGTATTCGTTGTCCACCGCCGCGCCCATGATGCCCACCACGACGCCTTTGGAGACGATGGGCGCAGTGATCAGCGCGATCACCTTGTTCGAGGAGAACGATTTGGTGATTTTGCTCAAGGAAACCTTTCCGGCCAGCGAATCGCTGATGTTGCCGCCGAACTCGGACGATTGGGTCAGGTTCACTCCGACGCTCTGGCCGCCGATGGAATCGGCGATGATTTTGCCGGTCGTGTCGGCCAAAAAGATATTTTCATAATAGGACGCTTCGGCTCCGTAGGTTTTCAAGCGGGGCGCGACTTCATCGAGCCGCTCGCCCTGGGAGGCGTCGATGAAAACGCCGGTGGACGCGAATATTTTCACCTCGCTCTCGCGCTCATCGAACCAGTTTATGTAGTCACCCATCGTTTTTTTCAGCAACCGTTCGTTGTCCTCGTTGTGCTTGGCCAGCATCTTGCCCGCAGCCAGGCTGTAGGAAACGTAGGTCATCAAGCCGATGGTCAACAAAATGATGGGGACAATCAGAGCCAAGAACTTCCCGCGGATGGTTTTCATGACTTCACTCCTCGATGTTACTGCGAAAAAACAGAGATATCCTACTGTTATCTGCTCATATTTCCCAAAACAGGAAACGAGTATGATCACAAAATAAATCAGAATCTATCGGCCGTACTTTTCTTGATTCGTCTGCTGACCAACGAATCGTTTGCCGAGTCACGTTACCTTTTATCGAGAAGCTGCAATAAGACCATAAACATAATTTTTTCATATGACAATTTTGTGGTGGGAATTTTATTTCAGGCTTTTCAAGAGAGCGGACCCACCGTACACTGCTGCTTCGATCTTCGCCGGAGGAAAACGAATGCGTCGAATTCTCTTGGTAACGATTTTCCTGGGAATCGTGCTGACCGCCATGCCCGCCGCCGCCGTGCGCATGGAAGAACAACCAGATTATTGGGGCGCTTTCGGCACCGGCCCGGTATGGTTTGACAACGCCGGCTGGGGATTGTACGCGCAGGGCGGCTACTATTTCACCTCCTGGATCGGCGTGGGTCTGGCGGTGGACTGGTCGATGGACACCTCCGTCTCCGAAGACGAATACACGCGACACTTCGACAGTCTCTACGGCTGGACCGCCAAGCATTGGGAATACAGCCAGCGGCGGCAGTGGTTCCCCGCCTTCGATCTGCGCATCCGCCTGCCGCTGCACGAAAGCGTGCAGTTGTGCTGGGACCTCGGTTTGGGCGCCATGATCGACGATACGCTAACCTATGAAAAAGACAGAGTATATCGCAACGATCGGACCAGCGAACGCGAAACGGACACCAGCGAACCGGGTAAAGACGGCGCGTTTTTGTTCCGGCCGACGTTTGTGGTTAAACTGTGGAACGTGGGCGTCGGGTATCGGTTCTTCCTGGTCGCCGACGGCAGCGATTACGGACACATGGCCACCATCGGCCTAGACTGGGATATTTAAGCGCTCTGCCGCGAGGACATCATGGGCCGCGTTCGCGAGAAAAGAAAACGCTGGGTTCCGGTGATTTTAACCATCGTGTTGCTGACGACATGGCTGGTCTGGCCCGGCTGGTCGCAGGAAAACGCGCCCGTGCCGCCACCGACGTCCAGCGGCGGGTTTCGTGCCGGATTGGCTCGGGTCGACCTCACGCCCGATCCGACCGCCTTCGCCGTTCCGCTGGCCGGTTATTACGAACGGCGCGGCCGACCGGCGACCGGGGTGCTCGATCCGCTGTACGCCAAGGCCGTGGTCATGGCCGACGAGCGCGGGCGAATGTTCGCCCTGGTGATGGCCGACCTGACCTACCTGCACAACGAAGTGCATGACGCGGTCGTCGAGCGCCTGGCTGCCGAGGGTTTTAACGAACACAACGTGATGCTCGCCGCGACGCACACCCACGGCGCGCCGGCGGGGTACGATCGCCGGTGGTTGGGCCGCACGCTGTTCGGCGACTTCGACCAACGAATTTTTGATCGGGTGGTCGACGGCATGGTCGAGGCCGTGGTGCGCGCCAAAGCCGCCTTGCAACCGGCGACTTTGGCCTACGCCGAAGCGAAGGTCGCGACGCTCACCCGCAGCCGCCAGGATCCGGCGTTCAACATCGAGCCGGGCGATCCGCCGTTGGCGTATGATCGCGTCAAGTATCCGGTCGATGAACGCATGACGGTCGTGCGGCTCGACGCCCGCGACGGCCGGACGTTGGGCGTGCTGGTGCATTTCGCCAGCCATCCCACGGTGCTGTCGCCGGCCAACACCCAATTCAGCGCCGACTGGCCCGGAGTGATGTGTCACGAACTGGAACGCGAATTGCCCGCCGGGGCGATGGCGATGTTCGTCAACGGGGCCGAGGGCGACGTGGCCCCGTTGCCCGATTGGTCGACGCTCGAACAGGAATTGATCGACAAGGAAACCTACGGGCAGGCCGTGGCCGCCGAGGCCAAGAAGATCCTCCCCGCCGTCGAACCGCAGTCGTACACGCTGATCGACGCCTATACCGCGCGCCGCGATTTTTCGCGCGTGCGTCTGCGGCCGTTGGGCAAGCTGCCGTTGCCCGATTTCCTGTCCGACGGCATGTTCTATCTGCGTCCCGACCGGCCGCTGCAGGCCGCGCGCGTGGGCAAGCTGATGTTTCTGGGCGTGCCCGGCGAGCCGTCGACCGGCGTGGGCGCGCTGCTCGAAAAGGTGTGCCCGCCCAACGAACGCTGCCTGGTCGTCTCCAACGCCAACGGCCACCTGGGCTACCTGGTTACGCCGCAAGAATACGACGAGGCCACTTACGCTTCGCTGATGAGTTTTTACGGACGGGACGCGGCGATCGGCCTGCGCGACACGATGGCGCTGGCCGTGCGTCAGGTGCAATACGGTCGGTGATTATTTCTTGCCCTTCGCCGCCAGGAACTGCTCCACCGCGCGATTGATCTTGAGCATGTTGGGTTTGACCGCCGCCAGGGCCATCTTCTGGATCGCGGGCACGATGCCGCGCAACACGATGTTGGGCACGGGGATCTTGTCGTAATCGATGTTGATCGTGCCCGAGATTTTCAGCCGCGTGGTTTTGCCTTCGGCGAGGAAGTAGTTGGTGCCGTGCACGTCCAGCGCCTTGGGCAAGGCGGGGATGTTGAAGGTCCAGTCGACGCAATGGCGCTCGTTGTGCCAGACGGCGATGTCGCGCCAGCCCTGCTCGTCGCCGCCGATCAGTTTACGCGCGGCGGCGGGCAGTTGGATCTTGGATTTCCACCAATTGGTGATGTGGATCGTGTCGCCGTCCTCGCGCCGATTTTCGACGGTGATCGACTCCACGTTGGGCAGGTACTCGGTCATCTCGTGGATGTGGTCGCGGTACAACGGAAAGACGGTCTCCACCGGATACTTGATCACGTCGACGAACTCAAAATCCATGCCCGACCCCCTGTCAAAACGGTTGGCGGCGAGGCGCCGCGGGCTCAGTAAGGTAGCGGCATGCCCGGCAGGTCGAAGGTTTTGACCACCACGAGACCGCGCTTGGCGTTGAGCAACGCCAGCCCGTGTTCCGTGGAGTAGTCCATCGACTTGATGCCCGAGCCGATCGCCACCCGGCTGAGTACTTTTTTGGTTTCCAGATTGTAAACGACGAAACGACCCGTGCGCGGGCTGGCGGCCAGCAAGAGGCGCCGGTTGCCGTCGATGCGGATGAATTCCACGCCCGGTTCCAGTTGCAACGTTTCCCGCAATTCGAGCTTGTCGATTATCCGCGCTTCGACGACGCCCGTTTCCGGCCGGGCGAAGTAGATCATGCCCATCAACTCGTCATAGGCCATCTGGCCCAGGCCGCGACCCAAGTCGGCGGCATAGAGCACGCGCCCGCCGTTCAGGTCGATGACCATCGCCTGGTACCCCTGGGCCAAATCTTTTTTCCCTTCGGCGACCACCGCCAAGTTGCGCGACGATAGAATCAGCACGTGACCCACGCGTTTGATCGGCAACAACAGCTCGCGGCAGATTTGGGCGATCGGCCAATCGTCGCCTCCGCGACCGTCCAGGACGCGACACAAGCGGAAGTTGGCGTTGGCGCCTTCTCCGCCGACGACCGTGTAATTGTCGGATACCGCCGCGGCCATCGCGGTAAACGACTCGCCGCCCTGGTAACGGCCGCGCGGAATGAAAGGCGTGGCGGTAAAGAGGTACATGCGCCGTTCGAACATTTTTTTGGTCGGGGCGGCGAGCAATTCGCGTTTCGGATCGAGCGTGAAAAATTCGAACTGCGCTTCCGCGGAGTTGAAAATCGCCTGCCGGTGACCGGTTTCCAGATCGACGAAAAACAGCTTGCGCGGCGTGCGTTCGAACAGGACGAACGCCCGCGTGCCGTCTTGTTCGAGGGCCGCGCCGGAGATCGATTCGTTGATGTCCCCGACCTCAAAGACCGTCTGCCCGTTGAACTTGAGGCGGTCGGCCGCGAGCGCCGGCGTCAACACGAAGGACGAGCCGAAAAACAACAACATCGCCAACAGCGCCCACCGCGTTTTCAGGTGCGCCTGGCCGAGGGCGGCCAGACTGAAAATGACCGTCAGGTGCAGGATCAACGCGAAGGCGCCCAACGCGAAGAAGTTCAGCGAATATTCGGTGCCGATCACGCGCCAGTAAACGAGCAGCAGCGCCAGCGCGTCGGCCAGCGCCAGGTCGATCATCCGCACCAAGCGGGCGGATCGATGCCCGGCCGGAATCAACAACGCCGGCAACAGCGCCGCCGTCCACAAAACGCCGATGAACAACGAGGGCCATTGATCGACGAACTGGTCGGTCAGGCGCAGGCGGTTGATGATCATAAACGGCGCCATCCCCCACACGACTCGTTTCGCCGCCTCGATCGCCGCTTCCCGCCGCGTCTGCGGCGCGCCCTCGCGCGGACCGCGAACCGTCTGCCACAACGCCTTGCCGGCCCATACGAGCGAGACCAGCGCCCAGGCCAGGGCGGCGAAAAAGGCGACGGTGACGATCGAGGAAAGATACCCCTCCGCCTCGCGCCGCCAGGTTTGGGCGTGAACCGCCGCCGGCGCCAGGGTGAGCGAGAGGACGAACAGGCCGCTGAGTGTTTTACGCATGGGCGAATTATAAAGAGGCCTCAAGGCGGGCACAACTAGCTCTTTTTCCGCCGGTTCGCCGGGCGGTCGTTTTCGGGCATCACCTGGCGCAGGTATTGGCCGGTGTAGCTCCGGGGATCGGCGATCACTTCTTCGGGCGCGCCGGTTGCGACGATCCACCCGCCCAGGTCGCCGCCTTCGGGGCCCAGGTCGACCAGGTAGTCGGCGGTTTTGATCACGTCGAGGTTGTGCTCGATGACGATCACCGTGTTGCCCGCGTCCACCAGGCGGTTGAGCACCTCCAGCAGCTTGGCGATGTCGGCGAAGTGCAGACCGGTGGTCGGTTCGTCCAGGATGTACAGCGTGCGGCCGGTGGCGCGCTTGGACAGCTCGCGCGAGAGCTTCACGCGTTGCGCTTCGCCGCCGGAGAGCGTCGTCGCCTGCTGGCCCAGGTGAATGTAGCCCAGGCCCACGTCCTGCAGCGTGTGGAGCTTGTTGACGATCTGCGGATGGTTGGCCAGAAAATCGGCCGCCTGGTTGATCGTCATTTCCAAAACGTCGGCGATCGAGGCGCCTTTGTACGTCACCTCGAGCGTGTCGCGGTTGTAGCGCCGCCCGCCGCACTGCTCGCAGACGATGTAGACGTCGGGCAGGAAATGCATTTCGACCTTGATGATCCCGTCGCCCTTGCACGCCTCGCAGCGCCCGCCTTTGACGTTGAAGGAGAAGCGGCCCGATTTGTACCCGCGCACCTTGGCCTCGGGTAGCGACGCGAACAGGTCGCGGATGTGGGTGAACACGCCGGTGTACGTCGCCGGGTTCGAGCGCGGCGTGCGCCCGATGGGGCTCTGGTCGATGTCGATCACCTTGTCCACGTACTGCAGGCCCTTGATTTCGCGGTGCGCCCCGGCGCGCAGCTTGCTGTGATGCAGCCGCTGCATCAACGCCTTGTAGAGCGTGTCGAGCACCAACGTGCTCTTGCCCGAACCCGACACGCCGGTCACGCAGGTCAGGCAGCCCAGTGGAAAACGCACGTTCAGATTGCGTAGGTTGTTCTCCTGCGCGCCGACGATCTCGATCCACTTCTTGCCCGTCGGCCGTCGCTGCGCCGGCACGGCGATCTCCTTGGCGCCCGCCAGGTACTGGCCGGTGAGGCTCTCGGGCGAATTCATGATCTCCTGCGGCGTGCCCTGTGCGACGATCCGGCCGCCGTGCACGCCCGCGCCGGGGCCCAGGTCGATGACGTGGTCGGCCGAGAGAATCGTGTCGCGGTCGTGCTCGACGACCAGCACGGTGTTGCCCAGATCGCGCAACTGTCGCAGCATGTCCAGCAAGCGGTTGTTGTCGCGCTGGTGCAGGCCGATCGACGGTTCGTCGAGAATGTAGAGCACGCCGACCAGGCTCGAGCCGATCTGCGTCGCCAACCGGATGCGCTGGCCTTCGCCGCCCGACAACGTGCCGCTGGTGCGGTCCAGCGACAGGTAATCCAACCCGACGGCTTCGAGGAAATTCAGCCGCTCGCGGATTTCCTTGAGCACGCGCTTGGCGATTTCCATCGAGCGTTCGTCCAACGCGATGTCGGTAAAGAAGCGCACGGCCTCGCGCACGCTCAACGCGGTGACCTCGGCGATGTTCTTGCCGCCAACGCGCACGTGCAGGGCTTCGTTGCGCAGGCGCGTGCCCGCGCAGGTCGGGCAGGGCATGATGTTCATGAAGCGCCGCATTTCCTCGCGGATCGCCTCGCTGTCGGTTTCGTGGTAGCGGCGTTCGAGGTTGCCGATCACCCCCTCGAAAGGCTGCGTGAATTCGTAGCGCCGGTCGCCTTGATCGTAATGGAAGGCCAGTTCCTCGTCGCCGCTGCCGAACAACACGACCTGCCGCACCTGTTCGGACAGCTTTTCCCACGGCGTGTAGATCGAGAACTTGTAGTGCTTCTCCAACGCTTCGAGCATCTGATAAAAATACACCGAGTTGCGCTTTTCCCAGGGCAGGATCGCTCCCTCGCGGATGGAAATCGTCGGATTGGGCACGACCAGGTCGGGGTCGAAGAACATCTTGCTGCCCAAGCCGTCGCAGGTCGGGCAAGCGCCGTGCGGGTTGTTGAAGCTGAAAGTCCGCGGGCTGATTTCCGGGAAGCTCACGCCGCACTCGATGCAGGCGAAGCGTTCGGAGAACATGTGCGTGGCGCCGTCGAGTTCCTCGATCTTCACCAGTCCGTCGGCCAGGTGCAGCGCGGTCTCCAGCGAATCGGTCAACCGCCGGCCGACGTCGTTTTTGATCGCCAACCGGTCGACGAAGATGTCGATGTCGTGCTTCTTGTTTTTATCGAGCTTGAGGTCCTCTTCCAGGTCGTGCACTTTGCCATCGATTTTCGCCCGCGCGAAGCCGTCCTTGCGGTATTTTTTCAATTCCTTGCGATATTCGCCCTTGCGCCCGCGCACCACCGGGGCCAGCACGCTGATTTTCTTCCCGTCGCCCAGGGCCAGGGTCTGATCGACGATCTGTTGCACCGTCTGCGCGCTGATCGGCTTGCCGCACGACCAGCAATAGGCTTGGCCGACGCGCGCGAACAGCACGCGCAGGTAGTCGTAGATTTCCGTGACCGTGCCGACCGTCGAACGCGGGTTGCGGCTGGTCGTTTTCTGCTCGATGGAAATCGCGGGCGACAGGCCTTCGATGCTGTCCACGTCGGGCTTGCCCAGTTGCTCGAGAAACTGCCGTGCGTAGGACGACAGGCTTTCGACGTAGCGCCGCTGGCCCTCGGCGTAAATCGTGTCGAAGGCCAGCGAGCTTTTCCCCGAGCCCGACAGGCCGGTGATGACCGTGAACGCGTCGCGCGGGATCTCGACGTTGATGTCGGCCAGGTTGTGCTCGCGCGCACCCTTGACGATGATTTTATCCGCGCCCATCAGCCGGCGATCCTTTCGGCGAATTCGATGGCGGCGGCAATGGCCGCGGCGCCGCTGGTCGGATCGGCCTGGCCGGTCCAGGCGATGTCGCGCGCCGTGCCGTGATCGGGGCTGGTGCGCACGATCGGCAGTCCCAGCGTCGTGTTCACGCCGCAATCGAAGTGCAGTTGTTTCAGAGGAATCAGCGCCTGATCGTGCGTGGGACAGACGATGGCGTCGTAGCGCCCGCGTTGCGCGAAGGCGGTGTCGGCCGGCAGCGGTCCCTCGACGTTTAGGCCGTCCTTGCGCGCCAGTTCGAGCGCCGGACGCAGCGCCGTCTGCTCCTCATGGCCGAACAGCCCGCCTTCGCCGGCGTGCGGGTTGAGCGCGCACAGTCCCAGGCGCGGCTGCGCGATGCCGAAAAACCGCCGCAGGTCGATCGCCACGATCTCCAGCGTATGGCGGACCAGGTCGACGGTCAGCAGGTCGGGCACGGCGCGCAACGCCACGTGGGTGGTGATGGGCACCACGCGCAGTTGCGGTCCGAACAGCATCATCACCGGCTGCGTCACGCCGCACAGGTCGGCGATCAACTCGGTGTGCCCCGGATGCGGATCGCCATAGGCCGCCAGCGCGCGCTTGTCGATCGGCATGGTCACCACCGCCGCCGCGCGCCCTTCCAGGCAGGCCGTCACCGCCGCCTTGATCGCCACGGTCAGCACGCGGCCGCGTTCGGCCAGATAGGCGTCGCCGTGATCGGCCGCGTCGGGCATCTTGAGCATGCGCCCGTCGGCCGGCGTGTACACGCCCCATTTGCCGTCCGGCGCCGGATGATCGATCAGCGGCACCGCCGCCACCCGCGCGCCGATCAATTCCGCCGCGTGCCTCCATGCGCCCAGGTCGCCCACCAGCGTGAACGGCCGTCCGCCGCCGACGCCTTGCGACAGCGCCTTGAGCGCCACTTCCGGCCCGACGCCCGCCGGGTCGCCGCAGGTGATGAGAATCGGTCGTTTCATACGTTTCCTTTGACGCAGTGCGTAAAATTCAAGAGAGAAATTATAGCACCAACCGGGGAGACCGGCCAGAAAATTCCCGGGGGGGGAAATCGGTGTGGATTACGGAGTCTTGGGTTCCGGCGGCAGATTCGCCAGAATGTCGCTGGCCTGCCGGTCTTGCGGTTGCAGCGACAAGTACTGCATCAGCGCCTCGCGCGCGGCGGCGATCCGATCCTCTTCGCGGTAGGCCATGGCCAGCGCCAACAGCAGGCGCGGTTCGCTCACGCCCTTGGCGATCAGCGGCTCGAGTTCGGCGATCACCTCTGGGGACCGTCCGTTGGCGATGCCGATCAGCGCCCGGCGCAACCGCGTTTGCTCATCTTGCGGAATCAGCTTCAGGTAGCGCCCATAGGCGGCGAAGGCATCCTTGGGACGATTGATGTGTTCGTAGCAGCGCCCGAGGTTGCGTAGCGGGATCTCGAAGCGCGGATCCAACTCGGCCGCTCTGTCGAGAAAAGGAATCGCCGCTGCGCAGTCGCCCCGCTGCATGTAAGCGGTGCCGAGATTGTTTTGCGCGCCGGCGTGCCGGGGCGCGACGCGGGCGGTGCGGCTCCAGAGGGTGAAATCGTCGGCGAAGGCCTTGGTGTACACGGCGGTGTACGAGGCGAGCATCGCCAGGTAGGCCGCGCCGACCAGCGCCGCCGTGAGGCGCGTTTTGCGCGTTTTGAGGATGCGCGCCGGCGTGTCGGCAATCGCGGCGACGATCAACGCGTAGCCGGCGAGCGGCAGATAGGCGTAGCGTTCCTGAAAGGCGGGCGAATTGGGCAAGATCTGCGAAAACGGCAGCAGCGCGGCGAAAAACCACAAAATGCCCAGCGACGCCCACGGCCATTTTTTCCGCCCCAGCACGGCGACCAGCGCCAGTTGCGCCATGATCGCCAGGGACATCCAACCGACCGCGTCGCGGCCCGGCCCGGCGACGGGCAGGTGATGGAAGTACACCATCTGCCAATGCAGCACGAACAGCTTGAGGTAAGACAGCCAGGTCGTCATCACCGTCAGCAGGTTGTACAGGAATCCCTCGGCCGGTCGCGCCACCGCGCGGTCGAGCGTGCCCAGCACGCTCAGGCGCACCGTGAAGTAGAAGCCGACGACCGCCGCCGCGGCCAGGTAATGTTTCCAGTAACGCCAGGTGAACAAGTCCCGGAAACGTTCGGCCGTCACGAAATCGATCGCGACGATCAGCGGCAAAAACGACGCGCCCATTTCCGAGGAAAAGACCGAGAGCGACAGCGGCGACAGGTACAGGAAATTGCGCCAGGGCGGACGATCGTCCCGGAAGCGCGCGGCGTACATGAACAGGGCGATCAGCAGCAGGCCGTCGCCGAGCAGATCGTAACTGGCCGTCACGCCGGCGACGCGCTCAACGTGAATCGGATGCACGGCGAAGATCAGCCCGGCCGCGCCGGCGATAAAATTGCTTTTCGTCAGGCGATAAAACAGCAGGCAGAGGAACACCGCGCACAACACATGCAGCAACAGACCGACGATTTGATAGGGCAGCGCGTACTCGCCGAAACCCAGCACGTCGTAGCTCAGCGCGTAGAGCGTCGTGCGCAGCGGACGGTACAGACCGTCGATGCCGGAGGCGAAAAACTGCGGCAGGTTGGCGAAGTCGTGGATCAACTCATGCCGGTGAATGAAACGCTTGTCGTCCCACAGCAAAAAGCCGTTGGTCAGCTTGCCCAGGTAGGCGCCGACGGCGCACAATCCGACCGCCAGCGGCCATAGGCGGCGCAACGGGGCGGGCGGATTGTCCGGCGATGAAGTCATGCGACGACCGATAGTGAAATTCAGCGCACCTTAGCACGATCCGCCGCGACGACAAAATCCCGGTGCGCTTCACTCGCCGCCGAATACTTCCTGCACCTTGTGCACCAAGTGCTCCACGGAGAAGGGCTTTTGGATGAAGTTCATGCCTTCCTCCAACACGCCGTGGTGGGCGATGGTGTTTTCCGTGTAACCGGACATAAACAGTACGCGGATCCCCGGTTGGACGGCGCGCAGTTGCTCGAACAGCTGTCGGCCGTTCATGCCCGGCATGATCACGTCGGTCAACAGCAGGTCGAATGGCGCGGTCGCCTGTTCGACCAGCAGCAAAGCCTGTTCGCCGTTTTCGACGGCGATCACGCGGTAGCCGTGCCGTTCCAGGATCCGTTTGGCGAGTTTGCGCACCGTTTCCTCGTCCTCGACCAGAAGGATCGATTCGTTGCCCCGCGGCAGAACATCGACGAATTTGGGCCGCGCCGCTTCGATTTCGCCCTGTACGCGCGGCAGATAGACTTTGATGACGGTTCCTGTGTCCACTTCCGAGTACACGGTGATGAAGCCGTCGTTTTGCTTGACGATGCCGTAGATCATCGACAGCCCGAGCCCGGTGCCTTTGCCTTTTTCCTTGGTGGTGAAAAACGGTTCGAACAAGTGGGCCAACACTTCCGGCGACATACCGTTGCCGTTGTCGCTGACGCTGATCATCACGTATTCGCCGACTTTCGCGTCCACATGCTGTTCGGCGTATTCCCGGTCGATGCTCACGTTGGCGGTTTCGATGGTCAGTTCGCCGCCGTTTTCCATCGCGTCGCGCGCATTGATCGCCAGATTGACCAACACCTGCTCGAGTTGATGCGGATCGACCTTCACCCGTCCCAGGTCCTCGCCCTTGATGAACCGCAGTTCGATGTCCTCGCCGATCAACCGTTTGAGCATGTTCGCGGAATCGCTCACCAGATCGTTCAAATCGACGATCTTCGGATTGATGATCTGCTTGCGGCTGAAGGCGAGCAGTTGGGAGGTCAGCGCCGCCGCCCGATCGCCGGCCTTTTTGATTTCCTGCAACGTGCCGTGGATCGGATCGTTGTCGTTGAGCGTGGAAAGCAGCAACTCGGTGTAGCCGGTGATGCCGGTCAGCAGATTGTTGAAATCGTGCGCCACGCCGCCCGCCAGCCGGCCGATCGCCTCCATTTTCATCGCCTGTTGCAGTTGCTCCTCGAGTTTCAACCGATCATTTTCAGCGCTGCGCAGGTCGGTGACGTCGGTGGCCAATTCGAAACGCACGTCGCGGCCGTCGGGCCACTTGATGACGCGGTCGATCAGCACGTAATGACGGTCCAACTGCTTGTTGTGGTACTCCCAACGATAGGGTTGTCCATTCATGCGTTTGATGATGTCGTTGGTGCAAAACGGGCAGGGCGCGTCGAATCCCTGAAATTCGCGGTAGCACAATTGGCCGAGGTTCGCCGTTTTAAACACATGGCGAGCGACTTTGTTCATGAAAAGAATTTCGTAGGTATCCATATCGGACACATAGATGATGTCGTCCAGACTGTTGAGCAACGACAGGAGTTGGTCGTGCGCGCTGCGCAGCGCGTCTTCGGCGGTTTTTCGTCCGGTGATGTCGCGGATGGATTCGATGGCGCCGACGATTTCCCCCGATTCGTTGCGCAGAGCCGAGGCGGTGGCGAAGATATAAGCGCCTTTGCCGCCGAAAAGTGACGGAGCGTACACCTCGCTGTTCAAAATGTTGCCGGTGGTGTTGAGGTGGTCGTACTGTTCCAGTTCGGAGGCGTTTTCCACGGATATCGCCAGGTCCAGCAGGACGGGCCGTCGTTTGCCATAGAACGGGATCGCGTATTCGTAATCGCCTTTGTCGAGCATGTCTTCTTTGGCGATGCCGGTCATCTCCTCCATGGCTTTGTTCCAGGCGATCACCCGGCCGTCGCGGTCGATGACGGCGGTGGCGTCGGGCAGGAATTCGATGATGTCGTTGAGGCGTTTGTTGGATTCGCGCAGTCGTTCCTCGGTGCGTTTGCGCTCCGTGATGTTGTTGGACACGATGAGCACCGCGGTGGGCTGGCCGCTTTCGTCGCGCAGGAACGACATGCTGTTGGATAGCCAGATGATCGAGCCGTCTTTGCAGTATTCTTCCAGTTCCAGCGTGCGCGTACGGTTGGGATCGGCCCCGCCGCTCGCCTCCAGCGCCAGTTCTTCCTGCATGGTTTGGATCGCCAGGGTCAGCGATTGCGGCGGCATGATCCGGTCGATCGTTTGACTCAAGGCTTCTTCCACGGTGAAGCCGCGCAACCGGAAAATGGACGGACTGACGTAGGTGAAGCGGAAGTTCAGATCCATCACCGAAACCGTATCGGCCATGTTATCGGCGATCAAGCGATACTTTGCCTCGCTTTCCCGGATGGTCGCTTCCTGCCGGCGCAAGGCCCGGTTGGAACGCATCAGCCAGGTGAGAATGAAGACAAACAGCAAGACCAACAACACCAGGGAGGTCGACAGCGCCGCGCGATTGAGAATGCGCCAATTCCAGGTCGAGGCTTCGATGTCGATACCCAGCACCAGCACTAGTTCGCCGGTGGCCGGATCGATCACCGGCGCGAACACGCTGACGAACGAGCCGTATTCATCACGGTAGGGCCCGACGATTTTTGCCTGCCGGTTGCGAAACACGTCGCGCAGTTCCCGGGGCGCCTGCCGGTACACCGTGCCGGGCGGCGAGGCGTAGCGGTCCGTTTCGGCCAGGTTTTCCGGACCGAAAACGAGTTGGTCGCCACGCAACGCCACGCTGTAAATCATCCGGCTGCCGATGGTTTGGTTCGCCTGTCTCATCTGATTTTCCAGGCGCTGGAAGGATGCGGACGATCTGTCCGCGGCGCTGAAGGACAGTTGGCGGATGTCTTGAATGTCGAGTGACTGAATAGTCAACCGGGCTTGTTGCTGCAAGGATTCGCGCATCTGACGGTCAGCGTAATTGACGATGCGCCAAGTGAAGATGATGAAAATAACGATAATGACGACCGTTAAAGTGAAATAATGTGTTTTTCTGGGGATCATTGTTTCATCCCGATCATTTTCACTTGCCTCGGACAACCGGCAAACGCGGATTTCTCCCTTCCGCAAGTTCTAATAATAGTGTGCAACCGTTCCTGCAAAAGGTGCGACCAATATAGTCCTACCGTTCTTACGAGTCAATAACTGCTGAAAATTAGAATCGTTTCCAACGTGGCGGTATTAGCGATGGCGTAGGCGCTCGATGGTGCCGTACCGCCAGGCGCGCAGAGCGTCCAGACGCGCCGGATGCACCGGCGGCGGATCGAGCCAAGCCGGTGAAGCGGCCGCCGGGGAGCCGATAAACCGGGCGCCGGTCGCGGCGATGTCCGGTCCGGAATGCTCGCCGGGCCAAATCACATGCTGTTGGTTTTCGTTGAAGACGATCAGCACGCCTCCGTCGATGTCGAAGGGCTCGGCATCGTCGATGTTATTGTCTCCGTCGATGCCGAAATAGACGATATTGTCGCCCTGCGTGCCGGGGTAGGATACCGACGTTTCGGCAAGGGTGAACAGTGCGCCGGCGAACGGCTCCAGGTTGACCGAGGTCGTGCCCGCCGCGACGCGCGGAGCCGTGTGCGGCGTCCAGTCCATCATCCCCCGGTAGCCCGTGTCGCCGTCGGCGTCCATGATCCAGTTGGCCATGTACCATTGGCCCTGCGCGGTGGGAAAATCGACGCCCAGTTCGGTGGTCAGCCAGGCGTTGATTTCCTCCGGATTGCCGGTGTCCAGGTCGAAAAGCTCGCCGTAGGTGGCCACGCCGTTCAGGCGCGAGGCGAGGTAGGTCCACCATAAGTACGCCTGCACGTAGTTGTCGTACATCCCCCACGTCCAGTGCACCAGCGACAGCCCCTGGGCCACCGCGCTGGAATAGAAGAAGAAATCGACCGCGCCTTGCTTGACGCCGAACGCGGCGTGGCAGGCGCATTCGGCCAGCCCTTCGTCGTGGTAGTCCCAGTACTCGTTGTAGGTGCCGTGCCGGTGGTTGTACAGCAGGTGCTGGAACTCGTGCGGCACGACGTTGACCGCGTCGAGCGTGCCGCCCTCGACGTTGATGTAGATCATCTCCTTTTCGTTGGAGTGACTGCCCCAGGTCGACCAGGCGTATTCCTCTGAGAAGGTGTCCACCGGGCTGAAGTAACCGCCGTAATAACCGTTTCCGTTCAGGCCGAAAATCAGAATCCGGCCGTTGTCGTCCTGGTCGGGCGGATCGACGAACAAATCGGTGAGCGTCGGGTAGATTTGCTCGTCGAACTTGGTCACCACGTCGTCGGTGTTGTCGATGTTCATTCCCTCTTCGAGGTAGACCACGCATTTGTCGCCGATGGCGGCGCGATAGGCGGTCACCTCGTACTGGGCGAAGCCCGGATCGCCGAAATCCACCGCCCACAGTTTAGCCGTGTCGGCGGCGGGAAAATCGGCGGTAAGCGCCTCTGTGGCGTCTTGCGGATCGATGGTCAGCGTGTAGGTCAGCCCCAGCGCCTGTTTGGTCGTGGTCAGCGTCACCTGCCGCGAAACGGCGTTGTAATCGACCGCGGAAATTTCCAAGTCGTGTTTGGGACTGCTGAGCGAGTAAATGTCGGCCTGTTCGGCTTGCTCGTCGCCCGGATCGCCACTGAGCGTCACGCGGACCGTCGTTTCGTTCGGCGCGGCGATTTCGGCGATGGCGATATCGTCCCAGTCCGTCGGCTGAGGCGTGGAGTCGTCATCGTCGTCCCCGGTGTCATTATCGTCGTCGTCGACACTGTCGTCGTCGTCGCCGTCATGGGAGTCGTTGTTGTCGTCATCGTCGTCTCCGCAAGCGAAACAGAACAAGAGCGAGAGAAGCAGCAACAGAAGAGTCGGTCGTTTCATGGTCGGTTCCTTTCCCTTTCAACACCATAGCCACCCGCGGGACGGCAAGCATAATAACCGCATCGACGCCGTTACGAAAAGGGCGATGTTCGGCGCTGGAATTTTTGTTTCCTCGCTTGACTTTAGCCCTAGGTGGCGCGTATCTTTTCGCCCCTATGATCCGTACACGATCGCAAAGGAGTATTATCGTGTCTTTTGATTTTCCCAAACGTTACGAACCCCTGGAAGCCGAGCCCCGGTTGCAGAATTTGTGGCATGAATGGGGCATCTACAAGTTCAACCCCGACGATCCGCGTCCGGTTTATTCGGTGGACACCCCGCCGCCGTACGTCAGTTCGGCGCACTTGCACGTCGGCCACGCGATGAGCTACAGCCAGGCCGAGTTCGTCGTGCGCTTCAAGCGCATGCGCGGCTTCAGCGTCTTTTATCCCATGGGCTTCGACGACAACGGCCTGCCTACCGAGCGCTACGTCGAGACCAAGTACAAGATCAACAAGAGCAAAACCAACCGCTCCGACTTCGTCGATCTGTGCCTGAAGGAAACGAAAATCGGCGCGCAGACCTACCGCGAGCTGTGGGAGGCGCTGGCCATCTCCGTCGACTGGGATCTGCTGTACTCGACGATCGATCCGCGCAGCCGCCGCACGAGCCAGAACAGCTTCGTCGACCTGTACGAAAAAGGGTTGATCGAGCGCCGCGACGAACCGATCCAGTGGTGCTTCCACTGCCAGACCAGCCTGGCCCAGGCCGACGTGGAGATCGAAGAGCAGAACTCGATGCTCAACGACATCGTCTTCAAGGGCGAGGACGGCACGGACCTGATCATCTCCACCAGCCGGCCCGAGCTGATTCCGGCCTGCGTGGCGTTGTACGTCAATCCCGACGACGAGCGTTACACGCACCTGATCGGCAAAAAGGCGCTGGTGCCGCTGTTCGATTACGCGGTGGACATCAAAACCAGCCCGGCCGTCGACATTACCTTCGGCACCGGCCTGATGATGGTTTGCACCTGGGGCGACAACGAAGACGTGATGAAGTGGAAGGAAGACCAGCTCGACACGCGGGTGGTCTTCGACGAGCACGGCCGCCTCAACGCGCTGGCGGGCGAATTCGCCGGCCTGGACATGAAAGAGGGCCGCAAGGCGATCGTCGCCGCGCTCAAGGAAAAGGGCTTTTTGCTCAAAGCCGAGCCGTTGGTCCACAACGTCGGCGTGCACGAGCGTTGCAGCCACACGGTCGAGTTCAACCACAGCCCGCAGTGGTTCATCAAACTGCTGGGCCAGAAGGAAGAATTTCTGGAACGCGCCACGCAGCTCGAATGGTTCCCGGCGCACATGAAGGTCCGCTACGACGATTGGGTCAAGGGCCTCAAATGGGATTGGTGCATCAGTCGCCAGCGGTTCTACGGCGTGCCGTTCCCGCTGTGGTATTGCGCCGACTGCCGCGAGCCGCTGATCGCCCCGCGCGAGGTTCTGCCGGTCGATCCGACGCAGACCCCGCCGCCCGCCGGCAGCAAGTGCGCCAAATGCGGCGGCGAAAAGTTCGTCGGCGAGCAGGACGTCATGGACACCTGGATGACCAGCTCGCTGACCCCACTGATCAACTCGCGCTGGGCGTTCGACGATCCGTTGCACGAGCGCATCTACCCGATGGACGTGCGCGTGCAGGCCTTCGAGATCATCCGCACCTGGTTGTTCTACACCGTCGCCAAGAGCCATCACCACACCGGCACGCTGCCGTGGAAGCAGGTGATGATCAGCGGCTGGGAGATCGGAAGAGCGTCGTGTAGGGAAAGAGTGTACCATCCAGTG
>ERZ795059.1023-NODE-1023-length-32743-cov-6.324156_pt1 | contig 32743 bp, 36 predicted proteins | sample MGYA00375143_ERZ795059 | MGnify/ENA primary metagenome ERZ795059 (study PRJEB30188, sample SAMN05720168) | activated sludge metagenome | isolation source: Anaerobic digester | place: USA | collected 2015-01-07 ... | reverse complement strand
GTGATTATATAATAAATCATATTATTTTTAATTCTTTATATTGTATAAAATTTTTATTTTTTATATCAATATAATCACCATCGTAATGAAAATATAATTTATCTGATTCACAAAACGGACACTTAAAATTAAAAATTTTTCTTTCTTTCTTTTTTGTCATAGTATATTCCATTTAAAAATGTAGCCGAGGGAGGAATTGAACCTACCATAGAGCGCTTATAAGGCACCTATTCTACCATTGAATTACTCGGCCAATTACAATTCACCAATCTCCAACATCAGTCAAATCCAGTTTAAAAGGTCCTTTTGTTACTTCTTGAACTTGTCCAATTCCTCCAGAAGAATAAAAAATATATTTCAATGGTTTGTTATGAGCTTTTGGTTCATTTTTTAATTGATTTAACCATTTGTTTAATTTCTTTTCTTGTTCGTCGCTAATATAAAATTCTAACATTTAGAAACACTCTCCATAATATCTAAAGCTACATTTCTATAATATTCTCTTTTTTCAACAGGAATTTCTTTTATTTCCAAAAATCTATTTAATTTATCTGAAATAGACATTGAAGAAGTTATTCCTCTATTTGTTATATCTTTTTCTGTTTTATCAATTATATCAAAATCTTTTTCAAACTCTGAAACATCCAAATCATTTGTTTTATTTATTTTTACATAATGTCCTGAATTTTTTAACTCAGCTGCATTTTTTAAAACTTCTGTTTTATTTTCTTCAGTTATATTGAATTCACAATATTTTTTATATCCAGTTGTTGGAACAGATTGTTCCTCACTAGTTTCAGAATCAAAAACAATAAATCTTTTTTCCTGATTTTTATCATTCCAATCTAAATGAGTTGGGTTACCAATGTATGTTGCATTCCCAACTTTCTGAGGCGAATGGTAGTGTCCAAGATACACAGATTTATATTGTTTTAAATCTTTTAACCCAACATCAGAAACTAAGGAAATCCCACTATTTAAAACTCCTTCATTTAATCCAAGATGAGCAAATAAATAATCTGCATTTCCATTTTTAATATCTGAAATCATTGTTTTGGGATTCCATGGTACAAACAATATATTTTCAATTTTTGTTGTTTCATGTATTGTAATTACATTTGATTCATTATCTAAACATTTTGTGGATGAAACTCCGTCACCAGTCATAGAAGATAAATCATGATTTCCATCTAAAATAATCCATTGTATTTGTTTGTTAGCCCTAACTATATCTAATAATAAAGATTGAGCCATAGAATAAATAATTGATTTATTATGAAAAGTATCTCCAAGAATAATAATTGTTTTTATCTCATTATCATTTGCATAATTAATCATGTTCTTTATAGTTAAAAATAAACTGCTCAATCTCTCAGGTAAACTAGTTCCATTATCAATTTTATCAGATGAATATGAACTAAAGTGCCAATCTGCTGTTAAGATATGTTTCATATGTTCTCCAAAGCTCTTTTTATTTTTTCAATTTGTTTTCTATCAAAAGCTATATTCATATAACCAGGTTCATTCTCTGGTCCGTTTTCATTAAACATAATCACATATCCTTCATCTTTCGCAACACTATGAATTTTTTCATAGAATTCATGATATGAATCATAATCGTCCCCAAAAAACATATAACCATAACGATTTCTAATTTGTTCTTTTATTTCATCTGAAATTTTATTTTTTTCTTCTATTTTCTTTATGAACAGTTCTATATCTGGAATACAAACAATGTATGAACATGAACTAGAATTAGTTACAAAATCTCGTTTAATCTTCATATGAACCATCTCTTTCAAATAAAGATATCCTATTAAATACACATGTCCCAAAATTCTTTAAAACTCTTTCTTTAAATCTTCTAGGTTTTTTAGTTGATTGAAATTCAGTAGTTCCACAACCAGTACTAAATAGTTCCATTTCAAGGTTTTTTATAATGAAATCTTCCAGATATCTAGTATAAATATCATCGGGGACAATTAAAACATATCTTTTATTTCTCATTTAGTCTCCTTTAGTATTTCTAAAACTTGTTCTTCACTAATTTGATTTTTCTTTCCATCTGACGTTACAAAGATAAATTTAACATCCCAATTTTTTGATTTATAAAAATCTAATCTTCCAAATAAAGTTTGTTTAATTTGAGAAATTCCAATATCTACCATATCAATAACTATTGGTTGTTCCTTTCCTTCTTTAATTCTAAGAATTCTTCCGCACATTTGCTCAACATTTGATATTGGGCTAGTCATAATTAAACAATCTTTCAACACTGCGTCAATCCCATCTCTCATTTTACCAGGGGTAGCGAAAGTTAATCTATTTTGAATTTGATCTAATTTTGCGCTTCCAGTAAACATTCCTTTGTCATCACATTTGCAATTTGCAAATAACAAATCCAATAGTTTGATTCTTTCGCCCATAAAGATGATTTGTTTTCCTTCATCATAAAATTTTCTAATTAAAGAATAACAAATACTCATAAAAATCTTAGAATTCTTCAATATTGTTAAATATCTAGATTTCTGAAAGAATCCGCCATAGTATAAATAATAATGACTTTTTGGAAGAAAACCATAATTAAATAATAAAACTGTAACTCTTGCATCCATTGTACTGGATTTTTCTTGAGGAACAAATATTTCTCCCAAATGAAATTTTATAATATCTTCCGCACCATCATATCTATATGGTGTTGCACTTAATCCAAAAGCAATTTTTGTTGGAATATGAATTGAACATTCTGCAAAAGTTGGTGCGCCAACAGTGGTGTGTACCTCATCAGCGATGAAAATTCCTATGTTAGAATTATTTAATTCCAACAAAAACTCTTCCCGATTTCTTTTTAAAATTGAAATAAATGTTTGGTCTGTGCAAACTATAATTGATTTCTTTAAAACCTCTTTAAAGTTATGGGATGTTAATCTTCCGATTTCATTTTTATCAATATCAGTATATGCTAAAAATCCTTTTTCTGAATCTCCAATCCACTGATCCGCTAAAGAATCCCTATGAATTAAAATAAAAGCTTTCTTTTTTAATGTAGCTATTACATAAATAGAAATAACTGTTTTTCCGGATCCAGGATTTGCTTGAATAATTCCATTCTTATTTTCTAACATATACTTTACAATGTTTCTTTGTAAGTCATCTCGTAATTTTATATTATGGTTTATTTTAATATCCTGACCATTATGAATATTATCGATAATTTTAAAATCATCTATATAATCTTCTACTGGAAAAAATCTTGGAATTTTTAATACATTAATCCCTTCAAGAAAATATTGATTGGTAATAAAAGTAGACCTTTGATATTCCCTACTATGTCTTGTTAATTTTCTTTTAATCCCGACGTACCAATCTTCTTTTTCGTATTTTCTTGGTATTGTAATTCCAGATGTTCTATTTAATGTAATCACTATAACTTTCCTTTTTAAATTGTATTAAGTGCTTCTTCTAAAAAATGTAGTTCCTTTTCATTCATATCTCCAATATACGACTGACTGTTGTATGAATTATAAAATTCTTCTCCATTATATGTCAGAGTATTAAATTCTTCAATAATTAAACCTGCGCCAATTAATGATTCAAAACCCATTCCACTATCTAATGAACCATCTTTTAACATTTTTTTAGCATCTTTTATTAGATTATCAATTGAATTATAATTATTCAATTTTTTGCACGGATATGTTCCTTTCCCGCCACCCCAAAAATTTCCAAATACTATTCCAGTTGCATTATATTTCTTTTCTATGGTTGGTACACACATTTAGAATCCCTCGTTTCCCACATCCCAATAGAATGCACAAAGATTGTATTATATCTTCTTAATAATTCTTCCGATAACTTTTCATACAAATATTTACATAATACTTCAGAAGTTGGGTCTTGATCAAATATATGTTTAACACAATTTTCTTCAATACAATTAGCATCTGTTTGATTTAAAAATATTCCATGATCCCAGCTATCAGTTAACTCATTAACTATCTTTCTAAGTTCTGAAAAATCTAAAACCATATCATTAGAATTTAAAAAATTAGATTTAATAGTAACTTCTAGAATGATATTGTGGCCATGGAGATTTATACATTTACTTCCTTCTAATTTACTAAGACGGTGTGACATTGGAATTTCAAAAATTTTTGTCAAGTAATACATTCATTTTCTCCTTATTTATAATTTGCTGAACATCCACCGATATCATCTTCAAATAAATGTTTAACTCCACCATTTCTTTCTCGAATAATAGAATTAGAATAATATCCTGGTTTTCTATTTATTCTAAACTTTTCATCTTGTTTTATTCTTTTTTCTAAATTTCTAATTTTATAGTATTTCATTTTCATCCCCTATTAGTTATAAATTTTTATATTGATCAACTACAAACTTATCAATATTTTTAATATTATCTTTAACCACATTCAATTTAGTATTAAGATCATCAAAATCCGCTTTAAAAGTTAAAAGTTTTGTAATTCTATATTTTTGAAACAATTCTTTAATCTTTTCTTTATCTTCTTTAATTTCATTACCAATATTTTCAATAATCTGTTCTACAGATAATTCTTTATTAGAAATATATTTTTTCAAAGATGGCTTGACTTTTTCTAATAGTTTAACTTCAATTATGGCATCATTTATTTTTGATTCATTTGACTTTAACATTCTCATATTAATTGTTTGATAAATTTTAAAAGTACTAACTAAAAGTTCATCAATAGACATATTTTTTACATTTCTTGAGTTATGGTCAACAACAATCGTTTCAAAAGATACTGTTGCTGTCATAACATCATTTAATTTTTTGAGAAATGATTTAAATATTTCATCTCTACTTCTTTGTTTTAAAACTTCAAATACTATATGAGTTCCATTGTGTTCTGCAGAAGATTCATCAATCCATCCAATATCTTGATTGTTTAATTCTTTTTCAAATTTACCAAGAATTGTTTCAAACTTTTTTCCGGGAGGAAATGATTTAATAACAGCTTTACATTTAATTTTATCAACATTAAAAATTCCTTGATAAATAATTTGACCTTTTCCAGTTGTTAATAAGTTTTCAAAATCTTTATCATTTGATAATGTTTTACAATTAGTAATTGGTCGAATAGTTGGTTTTTCTTTTTTCTTTCCAATCAAAAATAATAATCTATCTCTAAGATCATTAAGAGAATAACAAGGAATTAAAGTTTTATAACCAAAACCTATTCCAGATGTATATTCTTTTCCAAGAAAACATAGTGGAAACATTGAAGGCAGATATTCTGGTTCATCATCCAATTCAGATGGTCCCCAGTTGACATAGTCAATTAGTCTAAGTGCCATATCATGAATTTGTTTATTTAATTTGCATTCAGTATATCTCATTGCTGCCGGGGGAGATGGTTCAATTCCTATATTATTTCCAAAATTTCCCTGACCATCCAAAAATCCTTGATTAACTAATTGACAAATTGTGCCGTATGCCGATGAATGAGGGTGGTATGACGCAAGTGTTCCACCGTCAATCTTTGCTGACTTTACAAATCTATCCCTAGCAACATAATATGTCGTTAACAACACTCTCCGCTCGACTGGTTTGAGTCCGTCAACAGAATCACAAAATGCTCTAGATGAATTTACATACATACCATAATTTCGATACAGACTTGGAATCAGATTATCCAATTTTTTTCTCCTCTGGTTTTTGATCTTCTTTTTTAGATTCTTCAGTTATTTTGGATTCAAAATTTTGATATTTTTTATTTCTAACTTTTTTATAAATATCTTCTTCATATTTTTCATCTGCTTCGTCACCAAATAACATTTCTTTAAAAATACCATTTTCATCAAAACAAGGATATTGATTTTCCATAACTTCAAAATCAGTTACATCATGTTTATACAAGGCTCTGATTAAAAATGCTGCAAAAGTCGGAGGACAACCAGAATAAAAAGAAAAACATATTGGAGTGTCTTTTTTATTTTTTGCAGGTGGATCAAATGTGACACTTACAAAATCCATATAATCAAACATTTGAAATGTTTTATCATTATTAAACCAATAACCTTCGTCATTTTCATCAACTTCTTTTTTAAAAATTTCAAGAATTTTTTTCATTTTAGCATGCAGCATTTTTATTCCTCTATCAATTCAAGATTTAAATGAACATCAAAACAACCATCTCCACCCATTTTGTCTAAAACAACACATCCATCAACTTTATCGTTAAAATAATTTGTTTCTTTCAATACTCGCTCCCATTCTGAATTACTTTCACCTTGAATGTGATAACATGGATCTGATACTATAAGTTCCTCAGAATTAACTGTCAAAATTCCATCACCTTCTACATCTCCATTCCATGTATCCAAAATGTGCCAAAAAACTTTATAATTTCCATTTTTAATCTTAAATCTTTTACAAAGATCCTCTCGATTAATAACTCCATGATAATTATCATAAAATGATTTATCTGAAATTAAAATCATTCCAGAATCAACACTTATATTTTTTGCTATTCTATTCATAAAACATCTCCATTTTCTTTAATCTTTTCATCCTCATATGGGGAAACAACTCTTCTATAAAATTCTAATTTAGCACATTCTACCTCTGAAATTAAAGATGACATTGTTTTAAAACATTTATTTTCTTTTGCCAAATCATTTAATAATTTATAAACAACATAACAAAGTTCTCCAGGATTCTCAATATACATCTTCAGATCATTTAGACATTCATCTATTTCATGTCTATTTTCTTTTATTATATATGGCATACATCATCCTTTGAAATTTCGAAGAAATTCCCTCAACATTTCATCTGTCATAATTAAAACATTAGTTCCCTCTTCTAAAAACATATCAGAAACCTTTTTTATAGATTTTAAATCTTTTTCCATTCTTTTTTTATTTCTATATGGACCAAATATTTTTTTATCATATAAATCGACTAAAAATTTAGCTTCCATTATAACCTCTTTTTAAGATTTCAATAACTCTCTTTTAACAGTTACATCAGAAAACAATTGAACAATTTTATCTATATCTTCTGAATATTTTACTCTTTCTAACTTTCTAGTTTTTTCATCTAAGCAACATATTTTAAGCTGCCAAGGACTTAATTGCCCCAAACCCTTAATTAATATTGTTTCTTTGTTTTGTTTTTTTACTTTATTTAATTCTTCATGTGTCCAAATTGGATTAAAAATTTTTCCTTTTCCAATCTCTGCATATAACGGAATCTGTGATAAATAAAAATGACCTTTTTTAATTACATCTGGAACTAATATTGCTAGTGCAATAGCCATTAAACAAAAGATATGACCACCATCAGGATCTGGATCTGTAGCACATATAATTTTATCATACTTTAATCTTTTAATATCAAAGTTTGGTCCAATTCCAGTTCCTAATGAACCTATTAATTCTGAAATTTCTTTATTTTTTAAAATATCATCTTTGTTATTTACAATAGAAGGAATTTTTCCTCGCAATGGTAAAATTGCATGTGTTCTAGAACTTCTACATTCAATAAATCCACCACCTGCACTATCTCCCTCTACTACATATAATTCCCCATGATCCCCAGTGCAATCTCTTAGCTTTGTAAATTTGGTAGATGCTCTTTTACCATTAATTGCTCCACCTTTTATTTTTTTAGAATCTAATCTTTTTCTATATTCGTCAAAAAATGTTAAAATATTTGTTAAACTATCTGCATCATTTGTGAAATATTTTTCTACTTCATTCTTTAGTTTTACTAATAGTTTATTAAAATGATCTTTTCGATTGATTAGTTTATCCTTACTCTGTGAAGAATAATCCGGTTTTTCTAATTCAATAGAAAAATAAATCCTCAATCCTGATAAACAATCATTTGGTTGAAACTTTAAATTAGCTTTTTTAGCTTTTGCAGTAAAAAATTCTTTTAATAAATCAAAGAAACAATTTACATGGGTTCCGCCATCATCTACCGGTAAAAGATTAATTGAAGAAATTACTCTTGGTGTAATTGACCCTTCAAAAGAATAACAAAATTTTACATTGAATTTTTCAATTCCTTCTCTACAATCAATATCTATAATTTCTGAAATGTTATTGTCAGTGTCATTTAAACAATATTTTTTAAAAAAGTCATCTTTTGTTAATTTAATTATTTCTTTTTTATCATCGATGTTTAATACTAAAGTAGTATTTGGAATCTCAACAGATGCCACAATTAATCTTTTTCTGATTCTATCAATATCTGGAATTAATGTTTCGAAAACTTTTTTACTTGGTTTAAATTGAATCTTTGTAGAAAATGGCGGATTTCCATTGAAGTCTTCAATAATTTTTTGTTTTAATTTAGCGTCTTCAAAAATGTATTTAGCATGTTTTTTATCTCTATAAATTTCAACAATATAAAAATCAGACAATGCTAAAATAGTAATAAGTCCAATTCCGTTTTTTCCTGCAACTACACTGTATGCGGTTTTTGAACTATTAAACTTAGCACCAGTGTGTAATTTACTAGAAATTAAAATTGGAACATCATTCTCCAAAGGTATCCCACGGCCATCATCCATAATACAAATAATATTGTTTTTTGTATTAATATTCACAGCAATGATTTTTGCATGACCAGATATTGCTTCGTCAAGAGCATTATCCAAAGCTTCTTCAACTAAATGAACTGGATTTTGAGTGTTCCCAATATACATCCCTGCAGATTCTCTAACATGTTCAATATCTGTTAAACTTTTTATATCTTTGTGAGTATATGTTTTTGTCATGTTTCTCCTTTTATTTTTGATTTATGTCCTAAAAATGTTTTAACTTTCAAACTGGACACCCTCTATCTTTTGAAATATTTTGAAGTTTTTTATAAGCTTCATTAAAAACTTCTCCGATCATTTTTGAATATTCTTCATTTTCTTTTAATTCTTGCCGCTCCTCAATATCATCTGATTCTGTATAAAAATTTTCTATTCCTTTAAAACTTTTTGGAAATGATTTTTTTAAAACTTCATATGGAAATTGAAAATCTTTAATCTCTGTTTTTTTAAAACACCATTCACAAATTGGAGAACAGATAAAAATATGAAATAGGTCAGAAGTAGATCCATACCATTCCTTTAAAGTTGTTTCTTCCCCATCTCTTATAATTTTAATTTTTGGAAGAGGTATTCTTGGAATATAAGAACAAATTGTTTGAATAATGTATTCTATTGCAAAAACGTACCAAGGAGCTTCATCTAAATAAATATGACTTGTAAAATAATAATTGTTTATTCCAACTGACCATCTTCTCATAAAAATTCCCTCCTAAAATCTATGACAACCTAACACAATTCCATCCTGAAATGTATTTTCTTTTTTCTTGAGATAATTCTAATAATTGTCTGTAATCTAAATTTCTTTCTTTACAGAATTCGTATAAATTGTTGGTGTTAAAACTTTCTCCATTGACATTATATAATATATAATTATGTCTTGGTCTTGAAATTCCTTTTGTAGAAGTAGATATTTTTATTTTATTTTCTATTTTATTCATGGCGTTATTTTTGCTTATTTTTTCTCGAACTTCTATTCTTTTAGATGGATTTTTATCTCCAGTTAAAGATCTTCCTCTTTTTTTCATATCATCCATGTTTGTTTGACTGGTTCCACAATATAAATGATCAGGATTGATGCAAGATGGGTTGTCACAATTATGACATATCATCATACCTGGAGGAATCTTTTCTTTAAATATTTCGTAGGATAGTCTGTGAGCAGCAATACCATTTATATATCTATACCCATCTTTATCAGGTTTTGTTTTTAACCAATTCCAGCATCCAGTTGTTTCATCAATCACAATATTTTCAATAATTTTATTTTTTATATGTTTTTTATATAATATTTCTGCATTAGGAAATTTTTTAAAGTATACTTCTTTTGAAATTTTTTCAGTTTTTGAAACATGCAGAATCAATCCTTGTATAGAATTAAAAAATGAATCACATAATTCACATTTTATAACATTTTCTTTATTGATCATATATAAAAATTTATATTGTTTACAATTTGGATGACCTCCTCTGGTTCTTGCGCAATGAATCATTACATCTCTAATTGTTTTAAATTTTTTGTCACAAAACATACATTTTTCCATATTTTATTTTGGTAACCTCACAATATATCCAGTTTTATCAACCATATTAATATTACCATCATTTGTAAGAACATAAATTATTTTTCTTGGTAACAACCTTCTATTTATTAAATTAATATTATCACAAGCTCCATCGGTAAATACCAAAGTAACATCTGTATTTAATTCTTTGCATCTAATAAGTGCTGGTAATAATATGGTGCCACCTCTTCCTCTTATTGAAAAATCTATATCTCTTATTCTTTTAATTTCATATTCTTTTTGAATTACTGTATCTATTTCTAATGCTGTTGTTTTACAATATTTATCATTTTCAATCATATTTTTAATTCCGGACAATCCTTCTAGTACATCATCTTTTCTCATACTTCCGGATGTATCTAATACAACAGAAATATTAAAACTAAAATCTTTTGTTTTTCCAGGAAATGGAGAAATTATTGGTAAATTCTTTTTATCAATAAAAAAAGTATATACTCTTTTTTTATTTATTCTTGTGTATGCTCTTTTTTGTTTTGTTAATCTGGATCCTTTAACTAGTTTTGAAATCAATTGATAATAAGGAATTTGAGGTGGTTTTAAAATTTCATCTATTCTTTCTTGAATATAACTTGGAAGATTCCCTTTCTTTCTAACACTGTTATAAGATTCTTCTGCAATAGAATCTATATATTGTTGTAATCTGCTAGCTAATGATCCAACATCAGAAACTTTAGATACATTTTTTGTCCAGCTTCCATGATCATCAATATTACTAGATCCATTACCCAATTGATCTCCACTGTCTCCTTGTCCTTGACCTTGTGTTTTTTTGTTTTTAGATTGTTCATCGGGAATATGATCAAGATAATATTCTGCAGTTTGTTTTAAAGGAAGGTTATATTGATCTGGATGAACTATTGCAAACTTAATATTATTTCCAAAATCATATTCTTTCTTAATTGGAATTAATGTATTAACTGCACAATCAGCTGCATAATTCCATTTTTTTACTTTTGTATTTTTAATTTCTTCATTAACTTCATTAGAAATAATTCTAAAAAGTCTTGGTAGATGATTATTTAAAACATGAATCCCCTCATGCTCTAAAACTATTTTTAAAAATTCATCTGTTACCAAATCAAGAAATTTTGAATTATAATAAAGATTGATTGTTCCATCTATTTCTGCAGATACACCCATAGGAGCTGGAAGAGTATTATCTTCAGTTCTATTTATTTTTGAAAACAGATATCCCCAATAATCATCTTTAAAAATTAATTCTGTTACTAAATTTTTAATTCTATCTGAACACTTTTCTTGATTAATCATGATGCATTAACCTTACGATTTGTTCTAACCATTGACTCATAAAATTTTGTTTTATAATCAGGAAACTTTTCAACTAACAATCCGTGAATTTTGGTTACATATCTAAATTCCTCAGATTTTATATCAAACACAGAAAGCTTTGTAATAAACAATACTCCAATATCAGATGGAATGTCTGTTAAAAATTTAGAAATGTTTTCCAATTCTTTATCTGTATATTTTGGTTGAGATGTTGCAAGAAATGTTACAAAAGATTCAATCAATTGTCCCATTTTAATATTATCAGATTTTTCAACAAAACCTAAAATATCATTTCTTACTTTTTCATAATTATAAAATACATCTTTTGGACTAATATCTTTTCTATCACGAATAAAAGAAATAAACATTCTAGTCATATTTTGATTTAGAAGTCCACCAAATAATGTTGTCAAGTCATCTAAGTTTTTTAGAATACCTAATTCAGAATCATTTTCATATCCCCATAAAATATGAGATACTCGCTCCCAACTTCCAGGATTCGAATACACCATTCCTATTTTTTGGGAGGAAAAATCATATAAGTAATCCGGATGAATCTGAATATATTCAACAACTAATGGATGAAAATTAGATTTAACAGCATGTTTTAAAAATGCTTCTGCATTAACTTCTGAATAAAGATGAAGAACTCGTCTCAGTCCAGCAGCGTCTTCTGTATAATTCATTCCGCCGTATTCTTGGTCATCCGGATTATCCAGGCATAAAACAAACCATCCTTTTGGTAATGGTTGGGTATGAACTTTTTGTTCATTTTGAATCTGCCAACAAAGTTGTTGAAACGATGTATCACCTCTGCTTATTTCATCAATTATAAAAAGACCATATGAATCTGGTTCTAATGGAATAAAATCTGAATATAGCATTTTAAATCTAGACTTTCCATTATCAATAATTGGGAATGGACACAATAAATCATCTCTTGATAATACTGGAGCTTTTATCATGATACATTCAAATTTAACTCCTAGTTCTTCGGATAGTTCATTAGCTAATTGAATACTTATTTCTGTTTTTCCTATTCCCGCATCTCCAGTAATTTTAAATGTCTGTTTTTGAATGTTTTTTCCATCATTCCAACATTTAATTGTATTTTTAATATTTGTTTTAATTATTTTTTTTACATTATCAATTGATATTGGCACAATTCCTAATCTCTGATAATATTTCTTTTCTTCACTTTTACCATTCGCCATTTCTATATTTCACCTTCTGTTCTATAAAATATAATTTCCTTTTGTGGGAATGGTATATATAAATATACCATTCCCTTCTAAATCATCTAAAAAGCTACATCTTCAAATGAAAAATTATCTACTTTCTTTGCTTCTGTTTTAGGAGGAGCTTTTGTTTCTTGTTTTGGTTCTGGATTGGATCCAAAATTAAAAGTCTGATCCTCTGAAGGTTTTGGTGCAGGGGAAGAATAATCTGCAGATCCTCCAGTTTTATTTCTAGACCAATCAAATTTCTCTTTGAATTTTTCTAAAGTTTCTTTTGATTTATTTAAAACACCTTTAACCGCCTCTACAGATAGCGGAGCACCCTGTGTAATCTCAAACACATCTTTCATTCCATAAGTGCTAGATTGTTTACCAACAGTAACTTTTGCAACAAATCTCTTGTGATTTACATTATCTTTTTCAAACTTTTTACTCTGCTCAGTTACTGGAGTAACAATTGGATCTAGATCATCTTTTTGTGCCATCTCAGAAAGATAATTTGCAACATTTCCATACTTGATTCCTTTTGCACGAATAAAAATATATACTGGTTTTCCATCAATCAAAAAAGGTTTTCCAGTATTTTCGTCCACGTAAATTCCAGTAACAATTAACTGAGATCTACATGGTGCACAAAATGGAATTGAAGCTCTTTCTGTAGCATTTTTTCCACAGATATTTCCAGATGTTCCCTTCCAAGGAGGTGGACCCTGCTGATAACAAAAACAATCTAGATTATCTCTATTATTCACTCTGGATGATTTAACCAAAACCTGTTTTACATGAGTAAAAACCATATTGATTTCATCAAGATTGCTTTTAAATCCTCTAATTTGTAATTTACCAGGAATTTCTGTTTCTCCCAAATGATTTTTTCTTTGTTGTCCTGAAATATAAACTGCATGAAAAAATTCATCTTCCGGAGCAACTGGAGCTTTTGAAGAAAATCCCGGACCTTCATCTATTAGTTCTGAATACTCTGAAAAATCGATACCTGCCATTTTGTTAATTCTCCTTTTGTTTTAAGTAATTTTTAAGTATTGGATAATTGATTTGGTATTAAACACCAATTTGAAAAATTTCTATCTTCTGGTATTGTAACAATTGAAAATAGATCATTAAACCAACACTTCATGTTTGTTTCCAATAAATCATTGGAACTAAAACTAACCATTTTATAATCTTTTAATTTTAAATTTGGATCTTCAATTGTAATTGGATTTACTTTTCTTACATTTGAATCTGTTAATTCTTCACCAATAATTTTAATTAGTTTAGGATGAGGACAATAAATAATTACTAACTTGCTATCTACCATTTTAAATATTTCATTTTTAAAGAAATAGGAACCAGTGTCTGTATCATATCCAACGTTATCTCCATTCATAACTCTTGAAATAGATGTGTGTTGTCTACAAAGAACATTTTGATCTTTTTTCAATTGACACATCTCACAATTAGAATTATCCAATAAATATTTAGTTCCTCTTAATTCAAAATTTTTATTGGAAGCTCTGTTAAAATAAGATAGAATTCTTCTCTTATTTAATAGAAATTTAATGATAGTTATTGGATACACTTCTATACCTAATTTTTCTATAAATTTTTCTGTGGATACAATCTTCATTTTTTCTTTATCTCCTTAACTAAATTCTATAAAAACAACAAAAACCGACATGATATAAATATCATCTGATGCACAACTAATTCAATAATAATTAAGAATTAGCTGTGCATCAGATGCGGTACTAATTTTGATATAAAAATATCTATGATTGCGTTTTTTTATTATTGTCTCTTTGTTTTGTTTCAATATCCAACAAAACCGCGAGACTAATAATTTTCTCCTCCGAAAAATCCTGACGGAGTTTTTCTTCAATTTTTCTCCTAATTTTTTTTACTTCTTCTGAATGTTCTACTGTTATTTCATTTTCCTCCTTTCTAAAAAACCTTTCAAATTAAAAAATAATTTCAACGGAGGATAAGAATATACTCATTCTTATCCAAACAAAATTCATAAGTATTCCTCTAAGTATTATTTTCAAAAATTAATATATGTAGTAGTTAAGTTTTTAAATGAATTTTTAAGTTTACTTTTTTGTTGGTTCGACCACAACAGGTCGATTATAATTAGACAAATCGAATACTAAATTTGCAGTTGGAAAACTATTTGAAGTATTTTTAATAATATCTTTTGTGTGATTTGGCATATCATTATCAGTACAATAAATCTGAATTCCCCCCTTTAAAGAAAAAACAACTCCATCATGTGTCTGCTCTGCAATTATTAAATTACTTCTCTCTGTTTCCACAAATTTCATACTTCCCTTTTTAATAATAATAGTATCACTCATTTTACATTTCCCTTTCTAATGAATTTAAAATGACTAGCATTTTATCTTTTTCTAATCTTGACCTAATAAAATCATATAATCCTTCTTTATTATTTGTTCTAAGAAATTTAGAAATTATCTCGTTTTTTTGATAAGAATTAATCTTTAAAACCAATTGATTCCAATTTAAAGTTAGAAACTCATTAATATCTTTTTTCAATAATTCTAAATCCAACCCAGAAATAATTTCAGATAAAAAATCAACATAATCGTATTCTAGAAATTCAATAAATTTAAAAAATTCTTCTGTATCATTTTTGTTATCAAAAGTTAATTGAGGAAAAAATTCAAAATTATAATTTTCTGAAATTTTAATGATTAATTTTTCACATAATTCTCTTTGTTTTTCTAATTCAAAAGATCTAATTTCGTTATATAAATTTAAATACAATCCCTTGAATTCTTCTGTTCCAAAATAATTAATAATTGTTGTTAAGTCAGCATTTAATTCTGCCACAGGAATCATATCATTTAAATTTGATTCCTCATCATCTACCTCTTCTAAAGGTATAGATTCCCCAATTAGAATTTTTTCATAGTCTGACATTTAAGTTCTCTCCAATATTAATGATATAAAATATGAATTTAATAAATCTTTTGCAGGTGATATTTTAGCATCCCTATAACTAGCGGAACCAGTTTGAATTATTTCAGAAATAATTTCATTTTTAGTAGTTAAATCATCACTCAATGGTCCCAACATTTCTGATAATAATGTTGGACAATTATATGATATTAAAGAATATGTATCAGCCTCACCTAATCTTTGTCCACCTTCTCTTCTTTTTCCTGCAGTTGGTTGTAATGTTTTTCCTGTAACAGGACCAGTACTTCTCGCATAAACTTTTTCAGATGCAATATGTTCTAATTTAGAAAAATACATATATCCCACCGGAACTTCACTTTTAGTTTTTGTTCCATAGAAAGGTAAAAATAACTCATATCCAGGTTTCAATCCTAAAACTGTTAGTGCTTGTTTTATCTGATCTGGTTTTGGAGCTTGAAATGGTGGAGCAATTATTGGAGAATATCCACTCGTTCTTATTTGTTCTACTAAATTCAAAAATTCTTTTTGACTTAAAGCCGATATGTTTCCAATTAATCTTTTTGAAAATTCTTTATTTTTTGATGCATCTAAAATAGTATAAATATTTTTCATTAAATTTAATATTTGATCTTTCTTTTTATAATTAATAATTCTCTGTCCAACATCTCTTGAAATTAATCCGCAATATAATTCATATAACTGACCAATATTACTTCTTCCAATTATTCCAACTGGATTAACAATAATATCTACATAATCTCCCCACGGAGTTCTTGGCATATTTTCATTTTTTTCAACTAAAGAAATAATACCTTTTGCTCCAAATCTGTTTGCTAATTTATCTCCTAAACCTATTCTTAATTCTTGTTCTATTTTAAATCTAACAAGAATTCCTTTTATTGTATTTCCCTTAACAGAAAATTTTTCATGTGGAGTTGTTCCATATCTTTTTCTGGTTCTTTGAATTAAATCTTTTAATAAAGGAAATTTAGAATCATCTACATTTGCAAAAACATCAATATCTACAACTATTCCTCCAGGACTTTTCTTAAAAAATTGTTGACCAATTACTTCTTCGCCTTCTTCTTCAGAAAATCCCATTAATTGCTCAATTTCTCCGATTGTATGTCTTAGAATTGGAGTGCCTTTTTCAATATATGTTCCAATTTTTGCAATTTCCAAAACTCTATCATTTTCTGATATTAAAACTTCTTCGATTATTCCATGTATAGAAGTTAATTTATCTTGATCGATTAATTTTTCATTAATAACTATTCCGTCTTCAAAATTATAACCTCTATATGGCATAACTGCAGTACACAACGTTCTTCCTAAAGAAATTGTTCCTTTTGATATTGAGCTTCCTTCTGCAATTATTTGATTTTCTTGAACAATCTGATTTGGTAAAACTGTTGGTTTAAATATACTAAGTGTATTTTTTCCTGATCCGGATTTTAAGTGAACTGGAATTATTGATATTTCTTGAATTTTTTTATTTTTACATAATATATAAATTGCTTCATTTGTCACTTTTATAACTTTACCATAACAAGGAGATTTTTTAATAAAATTATTTGATAATACATTTGTTAATAATGATTCATAACCAGATCTTACTGCAGGTGGTTCAGGATTTTTTAATGGCAGCATTTGTTTAGCTTGATTTGTAGCCATTATAATTCTTGCACCATCATTATTTTCTATAAATGGAATCATATTAGATGATGTAGATAACATTCCTGATTTTTCATCATCTGAAAAAGGCTTAGCTGAAAATAATCCCCTCGCAGAAGTAATGGAGGCTCCAATAGACAATTGTTGAGAAATACCAATCATTTCTCCTTCTGGAGTATCTAATGGATCAATGTTTCCATAATAAGATGGATGAATATTTCTCGCTTCATTTTGTATGGCTCTTTTATCTGGAATACCTCCTATACTTTTTCCAACTGGAGATATTCTGGTCATTACAGCCATCTCTTCAATAGGATTAGCATATTCCATATTTGCAACAATTTCCGACCTAATAAATTCACTTAATAATTTGGATTGATTAATTTCAAATTTTGCATTTTTATTTCCAGATAATACTTGTTGTTTATAGTTTGTATAAGATGCTAAAATTTGTTTTTGAATAAAATGTACAAGAACTTCAGATCCTCTAATTCTTTGATTTAAAATATCATTTCTATCTTGAACATAACCGGTAATAACTCTAAATGACATATAGTAAATAATATCTTTTAAAACAGATGGTAATTGTTGATTAATTAAAACTTGTTTTACCACTGGATCTACAATATTTTCTAAATTTGATAAAATTAAATATGTTGAATTTATTCCACTCATACTAATAATTAAATCATTAAAATATTCTCTGGTTCCAAATGTTTTTTTATTTCCAAATGAATCTAATTTTACCATCGTAAATGATTTGATTAATTCTTTTTTTAATTCATTATCAACCTTTTCAAAATAAATATATTCTGTATCAGAAATTTTAACATAATTTATTTCAGTTTTTGAAGGTTTGACAGAACTAATTTTATATTTTATTCCATATTGTTTTAGTGTTTCTTCAAAACCAAAACTATAAAATAAAAGAACTGACAGTGGTAACCAAGTATTAGCTATAAATATTTCTAAGTATTGAATATTTCTTGTTCTTTTACTTCTAATTCTAAAAATCGAATATGAACTCTCAAACCGTGATTCAAATTTTTTAGGAAAAGTTATTGGACATAAAACTATTTGATTAATTAAACATTTCTTTTGTCCATTTACTCTAAATGTTCCTGAATTTGGGTCAATCTTGGGAATTTCAATTTGTATGTTGTGTTCTATACCTGATTTGTCTTTAACTGTTGTTCTTATTAAACTAATATCAGATTTTTCTATTTCCCCAGCTCTTCCCGGTTTATCAACAATTTCAATTTTAGAAACTTTTAACGGAAGTTCCTTAGTCTCTAAAACTTTAAATGAATTTGATAAATCTTTTTTTAGGTTGGTTTCAAAATCGACTAATCTTTTTTGAAATAGGTGGTTTGGGGATTTATTGGAAACTGCTCTGGGTGTATCATATGATTTAACAACAGTATCCGTTGATGTATTTTTTGGTTTTTCTGTTTTTAAAATTTGATCTGAGTATCTTTTATCAATAGTTTTTAATGCATTACCGACTTTTTTTTTGTAATGGTATTTGTAATCTTTTTTGATTTTCTCATATCCCCAGTAACTTTATATAAAATAGACGCTACTCCAATTTTTTCCATTCCTTTTTGAGATACAGTTTTATCCAGAACTTTTGATTTTGTATATTTATCTTTTGCAACATAATTTTTAATTGCATCCGCTACTTGAGGTTTAGTATCCGTAGAAATTTTATTTTGTATTTTGTCCATAACCTGATCAACAACCTGATCCGTATCAACTTCATCCTCTTCAGTTTCAATTTCTTCATCTGTAGTCATTCCTGATTTAATAGATTTTAACATTGTAATTATTCTTTGAAATTTTAAATTTTTATCTTTAACTAATAATCTATATCTTGCACCAGATTTTGTCAATAAACATAAAATTAAATGATCATATTCAAAAGAACCATCTTTTAATTGTTCCATCATTGGAAAGAATTTTCTATCAATAAAATTATTAAAAGGTTTTGATAAATCAATAGAATAAATTAAAACTTTTTGAAATCCGTCAAATTCAGTAAATGATTTTGAAACGATATTTTTTATAAACATACTTAAACGTTGTCTATAATGACTTGGATGAAATGTTGAATCTATTGCATTTAAATATTTTGTTATATCATAAAATACATTCTTTCCTGCTGAAATTTTATATGTAGAAGAATATGAATAAATCCCGTATTTTTTAAAAGCTTTAATATCTGGCGGTTGAATCCTTGTTCTTGGAATAATCGTTATTGGAATAATATTTAATTTAACATCAACTATTCTAAAATTTAATTTTGGATAATCCTCTAACAAGCTAGAATTTTCAGAAAAATATGTGATGACAAAGTTATCTCCAGGTTTATTTGGAAATCTTATTCCATCAGTCACATGTGTGTACATCCTCAAACTCTTAAATTGAATCATCTCAAATTCTCCTTGTTTTTATTCTTCTTTTTTCTCAACTAAATCACCAGTCAACAATCTCTCAAGAACAGATGGTGGTAACTCAGTTGTTGAAATTAAACCAGTATTAATTGCTGCATTTACATTTTCAAATGCTAAACCATTTATCAATGAACTATTAAAAATATTTTTCTTAATATTTAATAATTGTGGATGCATTGGATCGGATCCAACTCTTGCAGGAATAGATGGATTATTTTTATCTCGTAATACTTGACTAATTAATACTTCCATATGAACCAAATCCATTGATGAAATATCACTATAAATTTTATAAAATTTTAAAAACAAATGATCAATATCTCTAAATCTTTCTCTACCACCTATTAATCTATCAACATATAACACAACTTCTTTTAAATCTTGTTTTTGTAATGGAACTTCCATTATATCGTTATCTTTTTTAAACATTAATTTAATTGTTTCTTTTGATTTTAATATTTCTGAGTATTTTATAATTACAGGATAATCCAAAATTAAATCAAATGATAAATCAGAGAATTCAATTCTTGAAATTAAACCATCTAATTGTATCGTATTTTCATCTTCATTAATAATTAGATTATCCCCAATCTCATATGTTTCTAAATCTATTGTAATTGAACAATCATCTAAACAAAAAAGATCATTTTCAACTTGGTTTAATTTTTTCTTTACTTGATCAATTTTAATTAAAGGATCATTTTCGAAAATATCTTTTATAATATCCCTATTTATAATTTTAATCGTTGTTGAATGGAATGATCTCATTACTAACTGTGTGCCACGTTCTCCAATACATTGTGCTGCAATTATTCCAGCATAGGGACTCTTGTGAATTTCTAATAATTTTCCATAACAAGTATGACATAATTTTAAAGATTTACAAAAAATTGGACTTCTTAAATGAATTAAATCTCCAGTTTTAAATTTTGATGAATCAAACTCTTCTAATTTTCCTCTGTTAATTACAAAACGACCTTTTAATCTACTAATGATATCTGAATCCAATTTTATGTCTAAAGTTAAATCTGTTCCGCAATCTTTTTTTAACCAATCTATTTCTACTGAGTTTAATAAAAAAGCTAATTTTCTAGAAGTATATCCCGTAGAAGCTGTACTTAAGACTCTGTCGATTATTCCAGCTCTGGCTCCTCCAGCAGCATTAAAATATTCTGTAGGTTTTAAACCATCTGATAAAGAACCTTTAATTGGAGGTAATATCTTTCCAGTTGGATCAACCATTACCCCTTTTGCAACCAATATCTGAATTGGTTGATCCCACCCTTTTGTACTTCCAGATTCAACTAAATTATAAAGACCTGTTCCTTTTAAATGATCAATCATAATTTGTCTCATCTTATTAATTATTTCAATTGCTTCTTCTGTTGTTGCTTTATCTAAATTCTTTTTTAATTCATATATCTCTGGTGGAATAGTAATTTCATCTAAATTTAATGATGGTGAAATCAATGTAGCAAATTTAAAACCAATATCTTTTAATTTGGTTGCAACTTCTGCTCCTATTTCACCTCCATATTTATTAATAACTTCAAAGATTATTTTATTAGCAATTTTTTTAGTAACTTGTTCATTAACAAATCTAAAATCAGAAGGGAAACAATTATTAAAAATTGCTTTACCCATTGTTGTGTTTTGTTTTTTATATATTACAGGAATATAAGGATCTGTAGCATTAATCAAATCCTCCTTAGTAATACTTATTGGGGATTTAAATTGTTTAACATCTTTAGTTAATAAATATAAACCAACACACATTTCTTTGCTTAATTCAAATGTTATAGAAGTTGATGAATTAGAAGATCTGGCCATCATCATTCTTTTTTTGGCTTCATCCTGTGATTCATTTGTTAGAGGATGAAAAATGGCCATCTGATCTCCATCAAAATCAGCATTAAATCCACCAGTTACTAATGAAGATAATTGAATAGTATTTCCTTCAACAATAACCGGATAAAAAGCTCTAACTGATTCTGCATGTAAAACTGGATCTCTTTTAGCTAAAACAACTCTGTCCTCAGATGCTAAAACTGTTGCGTCAAAAAATATTTTATATAAATTACTTGGTATTGTGTCTCCAGATTTTATACTTCTAAATACAATCATTATACTATTAATAGATAATTCTGTTTTAGTAAATTCCTTAATTTCTTTTTCTAATAAATTTCTATTTATATCATTAGAATATAAAAGTTTATTAATTATAAATGGTTCGAACAAACTAACTGCCATTCTAAAAGGAATTCCTATTTTATTTGGAGGAATATCTGGTCCAGATGTAATAACACCTCTACCTGAAAAATCAACTCTTTTTCCTAAAAGTTGTGATCTAATTAAACCAAATTTCTTTCCAATTTTTGTTCTTATATAATCATCAAGATCATTAACTGATTTTTGTAAACCCCAGTTTAATAGATCATACATTGTTCCCTTAGATGAAAAAGCTTTTAAATTTATAGCTCTTTTTAAAATAATTAAATACAAATCATTTATTTTATCTTGGACATCTCTTCCTGATTCATCTTTATATATTGGTCTTTGTTCTGGTGGTACTACGGGAATTCTGTCAATGAATAATGTATTATCTTTATAAGATTCTTTTAAAGTTTTAATGAATTTATCTCTATCTTCTGATTCTCCTCTTATTATCATTTTTGGAAATATTTTTATAAATTCATGTATTCCTGTAACACCATTATCATCTTGAATTAAATAACCATTTTTATCTAAACTAAATTTTTCCTCTGTTGAAAACATCTTTTCCAAACGACGATCTAATCTAATAAAAACTTTATATGCTGTTGGATGAATTACTTTTGTATTTAAATCAATATATGCAAATGTTTTCTTCCTTGATAATGAATTTGCAACACCAAAAATTCTTTCACTGAATAAACCATCTGAATTGAATTCATCTGTTCTAGTTCGGATTTGAGTACTAGTGATTGGTTCTAGTTTTCTTGTAAATTCATTTAAATCCAAAAATTTTAAAGACATTAAACATTTCCATTCATATTATTAAGGAACTGAAACTTGAGGTTTTTGAACTACCGGTTGTCCTTCTGCATCTATTCCTCTTAAAGTATTTAGTTGTTTCTTTAAAAGAATCATCGCTTTTGTAACATTAGCTTTTCTTGCAGCCATATCTGGAGGAGTAGGAATATCTTTTGAATATGTACTATTCATTCTATTTAATTTTTTAATTACGATTTCCAGCATACCTCTATCCACATCTTTACGATCAAGAAGTCTATTCGCCAATTTTAACGAAAATGCAATCATATTCTTGTCGGTTGCACCATTTCTATTACATACAGGCATAATAAATGCATCTTTATTCCCTAATCTGACTGGTAAAAAACACTTGGGATACTTCTCACACATTCTCTTTCTTGTTTCTTTATTCATAACCGCTTTTAATTCATCACGAAAACTAAAAGGTGTAATGATATCATTAACTTTTTGAATAAATTCTTCTAATTTTTGAAAGTCTTCTGTAAATACTTTCTTTTTCATTTTTTAATTCCTCCATTTAAACACATGGATCATATTTATAATTTGTTCTAAAAAAATACAAAATTATGAACAAAAAAATCAAGATCTGAAAATAGATCTTGATTTTTTCATAAACTTAAAAATCTTGATACATCAAAGCTTTCATTTTGATAAATTCTTCTTTAAACCCCCCAGCAAACATTTTATTATAAAACTGAATCATCTCTGTTTCTATTCTACTTAAAGGAACACCGCCCAAATCAGTTCCATCAAAAATATTAACAAAATTAACTCTTGATATTCTTCCTATAAAATAACCCAAAATATTTGCAAAGAATAACTTTGATTTAAAACCAAAGAAATTATTAACATCTTGTGTTATTTTAACAAAATCTTCCATAGCTTTAACTTTATAAGTTGTTGCAATTGCTATATCTTTTTTAGGATAATAACTTAATAATGAAAACAAATTTCTATACTCTGTAATTTTAAAAGCTTTTCTTAATAAATTTTGAGCATAAACTGACAATACAATTGCATGATCAGGAGCTAGTGTTTTAAAGTGTATATAAGGAATGGAAGTTATTACAGATAAAACTGGATAAACTAAAGAATCACAAAGAGGAGAAACATATTCTATTTTAGATATTCTATTTTGAAAATCAACTATAGATTCATCTGATGCAGAATCTTGATTTGCTGGGAATAATAAAATTGATGATCTTTCTATGTTATCATATATTTGTTCAAATGCTATTCCTTTTAATCTTCCCAATGTATCATTATAAGCATATGTTTTTAAGTTATCAACATTTGATCCATGTATATCTTCAGTACTTACTGTATCATCATAAACTATTTTATCTTTATATACTGATCTTAAAAACCAATTTATTGATTCTTGAACTACACTTACAAAATAAGTAATAGGATTTTTATCTTCTTCACAGAGAATTAAAATAGAATTCATGATAAAATTAAATATTTCAATGATATGAACATCTATTGATTTACATTGAATCATTTTAATATAATCCCACATATATTTATCAGTAAGATTATATCTAAAAGTTTTTGTTTTAATTATACTGAAAATTTTATTTATTACTTCACTATTTAATACTTCACTAGCAAAATCATTATAGATCTTTTTATGTAATCTGTGATCCAATTTTAAATTAACACTATTAAAAAATAAAGAATAAATTTTTAAATAACAAGACAATTTTATAATTTTTTCAATTTCATCAACAGAAAATAAAATACTAGTTTTTTTAGCTTTGCTTTCATCAACAAATTGAGAAAAATCAATATTTTTTATTTTTAAATATTGATCAACATATGATTTAATTGTTGGAACATTTTTTTCAATTACATGAAATTTCTCAATTACTGTTGTGTATTCTTCCAGAAAATTAATAAACCATTCATCAAAATCTGGACAATTTTTTGAAACATTTTCAATAAAATTAGTTACAATAAAAAATTTGTTTGTAATTGTACTTGAAATTAATGTTATTTCTAAAAAACTTTTCTCCTCTTCATCTTTAAAAATTTCTAATTTTTTGTCTACTAAATTAAACCTAATCATCAATATCCTTTCTTTTTTAAAAGTTTAAAAATATATTTAATCTTCTCTATCATAAAGTAATATATGTAGTAGTATTTACTATAACTGATTTAAACTTGAAAATTTATTCGTCATCATCCTCATCTGGTATATTTCTTTTTAATGCAGCAACCCCAGCATCAAATGAATTATCTATATTGGCCATAACATTTTCAACTTTATCTGTAACTCTATCAATTGATTGAATTATTGAAGGAACTAAACCTTCTGCTGATAAAATTGCAATAACATTTATTTCACCTGTTAAACTTAAATTATATTTGTTCATAAAATTTTGTAATTTTGTTAATCTAGAAGTAATATTTGTTCCACATATTGCACTCATACAATTTAACGCCTGCGCAGCTTGTCCAAGAGTTGTATCTAGTTTATTATCTTTAACTTGATTTTTTAATGCAGTTACTAATAATGATACATTATATTCTGCGCCTATGGCCGATGCTAAAGATCTTAATGTTGTATTGGCTTCCTCCTTAACTGAATTTTTTATTGATTTTGCTAACGTGGATGGTTTTTTGAACATTGGATCATTTTTTGTAAATAAACAAGCATTTGCTAAACTAACCAATTCATCAAAAGTAGATAATGAAGGGACTAAACTATCCATTGCTCCATCAACACTTTTTTCAAAATTTCTAATAAGAGCATGAGGAGACCATCCAGTCACACTTGCTATTCCTATTTTTAAAGCTTTTAGTTTTGCATCTAATTGTTGTTCTGCGGCAGTTAGTTGATTCATTCTTGTATCAAATTCAGAAGTCAATTTATTACAAAATCCTTTTTTAATTAATGTTGCCATTTCTAAAATCCCTTCTTATCTATCACCATTAGGAGTTGCCCCAGTTGCATCGGTAGCCGAACCTGCAGCTCCACACATTTCATTAACTGCAGACCCATCTAAATTAACAGGACCTCCGGCTAAATTATTAATATTTCCAGAAGCTTGTGAGTTTACATTTCCGCCAGCTTTAATATTTACGTCACCACCAGAAGATAAATTAATATTACTTCCAGCTTTTAAATTAATGTCATCAGTTGCTTTAATAAAAATATTACCATTTGATTTTAAATGAATATCTGACTGAACTGATATTTGTAGTTTTTGATTTTCAATATCAAAATTTATGTAATCTCCTTTATGACTTCTTATTAAAACTTTTTCTTTTCCTGATCTTTCATCAATTAAAATAGATGTTTGATTTCCATCAATAGTATAAACTGATGCAGTATCTCCAGATGGTGGACTAGATATTTGTCTTTTCTTCCCAGTAATCTCAACTCTTTCATCATCAGGATCGTCTGATATTACTATTGTTCTTCCAGAATGACTTTTATAAATAACCCACTTTTTTTGCGGATTACTCCCGACTTGACATTCAGGTAGAATTTTTGTATTTTGTAAATTGAGACCGCCAAGATAGTAGGGTCTGTTTGGATTTCCGTTTTCAAAAAAACACCAAACGTAAGATCCAATAGGTGGGATATAACAAGTTCCTGAAAAGTGATGCTCAGAATTTCCGTCTGAATTTAAACCAGATATTGGATTATTTGCTGGGAGCGCAAAAAGTCCTTTACTCTCAGGAATTTTTGGCATAATATCTGGCAACCAAACTTTAACTCTTCCAAATTGTTGAGGATCTTTATTATCTACAACTTTTGCTCTATAAAATCCTGTTAGTTTTGATTTATCCTCTTTTTTCTCATCTGCCATTCTTTCACATCCTCTATTTTTTGAAGATTAATTTTGAAATTTCTATAATTCTAGCAAAACTATCCTCGTTATATTTTGAAATGAATGTATTAATTATATTTGAGCCTTTCATACTTATGCATACCATTATACTAATAAATCTTGATAAATCTTCTAAAGCTGGAATAAAACTTAAACCAGTGACTTTATATGTTCTATTTAAAAAAGAATATTTATCTATTCCTGACATTACCCCAAAATTAGATAAAGATTTTATAAAATTTTCAATATTAGAAAAATCATAAGTATCTAAATCTTTTTCAATTTCACTATAATCAAATCCAGATGATGCACCGGCTAGTCTATAAGACTTTTTTCCGGTTATTCCAAAAAATGCAGATAATATATAACAATTAACTAAAAAATTTAATTCAGTTATTCTATTTGAATATGTTGCTAACAAACCATATTGTTTACCAAATAAACCAATCAACATACATAAGAAAAAACCAGAAATTACAGAAAAATAATTATCTTTTACTTTAATTTTATTATTAACTAAACTAGAAAATAAAATTCCATAAACCATTTGTGTATATAAATTTTTTGGATCTGGTTCTGTTGAATAAATATCGTCAACATTGAATGGAGATAAATTTAAAACTATTTGTTTAGTTGGTCTATTATATGATACATGTAAACTATATTCGGGAAGATTTATAACAGCAACCTGTTTTCTCTTTTCTAAATCAGAAATCATAGAATAAACTTTATCTTTTGAAAAATGATTAATTCTATTTTTATTTAATTCTAAAACAACAAATACTTTTCTAGGACCTCTATCTATTGAATATTTTTTAATCTCAGCCGCGGATAAATCTAAAATGTTTGGAATACCTTTTAATAATGAAAATGTTTCCTTAACTACCATTCTATTTTCTCCAAACTATCTGTATTTGATTTCTTAGAAAATTTATCATTGCATATTTCTATGATTGATTCCATGGTTGGTAAAACTACCGTTGTTATATCAAAATCCTCTGGAGAAAATACACCATTAACATACATTAATAAATATTCAAGAGTTACTATACCATATTGGTCATATGAAAGTAACCAAGGTTTTCTAATATATTTTGGATCTAAGTCAACTTCAACTGAATGTTTTAATAAATAAAATAAATTCTTTTCAATTGTCCATAAAGATGGAGATGTAAATGTATATAAACCATTTTCAGTTTGATATCGATTACCCATAAAGTCAATATCAAGAGGCATCCTGATTCTTTGTCTAGCCTCGTTGTCTATAGTTATTGACATTTATTTTATAGCCTCCCGAAAAGCTGGATAATCATCCGCTGACCAATTACAATTTGATTCAGTTATCGATAATCTGCTATTAATAGTTTCTAATTCATCTTCATCTAAATACTTTGAATATTCTTCCAAATATGCATTATAATTACCTTTAATTAATGATCTAGGAATATTTAAAAAACCATTATGATATTTTTCATGAATGGAATTAATTAATACTGTAAATCCAACACAATTTTTGAAATGTAATTCTATAGCTTTTGTGCATATATCAAAGCTACAAAAAGGTTCTTCTTTTTCTAATTTTTCATTTACCAAAGATTTAACTATAGAGAATAATGTAACTGGGTGATGATGTATTTCAGTACTACATTGATCCGATCTTTCTTCTGTTATTGCACAACTCTGAATTTGAAGAACATCTGTAATATAATTTCTCCATAATCTATATTCTAAACATCCTCTGATTAATTTTTCACAGTTTTTAATAAATTTATTATAATCAGCTTCACCTTCAAAAGTTTGAATTCTCAAAGATAAATTAAATGGATAATTATCACTATATAATTCCAATCTTTCTACGTTACTTTTAATTTCCTCTTCCATTTTTTAAGAGATCCTTTTTAAGTAATCATTTAATATATTTTTTGCTTCACCAAAAACTCTTTTTGAATTTACTGATAATTTGAAAAATGGACTCGCAGCCTTTTTAACATCCTCTAAATTATCATAAACTTTTCCATAATCTTTTCCTAAACTAGAATATATAAATTGATATGGTGTTGACGAACACAAACCATGAAATTCCTTCATACAAAAAATAACTCTTTTGTTAACATCATCTGCAAAAATTAATGAATTCCAACCAACTTGATGTAACTTATGCATACCGCCAGCATTTTTTAATAAATTACTATCTGAAATATCAGAATAATTTAATAAACAATAAACATATCTACTATGAAATGTTGATGCCCACAAAATATCTTTTACAGGATCACCAGTAACTACTCTATCTCTTAAAAATGGAACTCTTAATCCTCTACATGTAGCCCAGAACATTTTGATTGCTTTTCTATATACTCTGAAAAATAAAGTATCAAAAAAGTCTAAAGATGAATCTGCAGCTAATAACTCAGCTAAAGTATAACCTTTTCTAGATTTTACTGGAAATGGTATAACCTTTATACCAATTACTTCTGTTCCACTTGGTGTAGTGACCGTCATATAAGTGGGTTCAACAGATAGTGCCTGATCTTTTGGCATATCTACATTTATAGTTCCCATTTGTTTTATTCCTTGCAAAACTGTCATTGTATTTTTTACAATTTTGCTAGGTTTATCATCGTCATTTTCACTTGCGGAATATGGTTGATTTTTTCTTCTGAATTCATCAATTTCCGCTTGAGATTTTGGAGGACGAGCTCCTGGAATTGGTAAAGCTTCTAATAATTCTGTATCTTCTTTTATTTTTCCAGAACCAACAGCAGCTCTTGCCATTGTACTAGCAAGTTGTCCTCCTACTTTTAAAATTTTAATCCCTGTCATTTTTGCAATAGCATCTAATTCATATATTAATACAAATTTTTCTAAAGCTTTACAAATTCCAGGAATAGCATTTTGAGAAATACTTTCATCTGTTAGCATAGGATATACTACAATCATTTTTTTAATTCCTCCAGATAATTCTATTCATTTTTACATTAAGAAAACTGCTTCTTTCTTTTCAGGAGATTTTTTAACCGGTTCATCAAATGCAAAATCAATTTCTTTTTCTTTTGATTTAGTCTTTTTTGTAAAAACTAATTCAAAAGGTTTTTTCATTTTTGATATGTCTTTTTCACAATATATTTTATATGGACACCAATGACATTGTTCTTGGTTTGAATTCATAGGTTCTGGAACTTCTTTTGATGATATACAATTGTGTAACAAAGAAGCTTGATCTAAAAATCCAATTGCAATTCTATCATCGATTGGTAAATCAATAGAGTATGGTTTTCTTTTTAAATTATCTCTAAAAAAATAAACTAAAGTAATTGTTTGAATATTATAATTGTATTCTGAATTTAAAATATATGAATAAATTATTGGTTGAAAATAATGTTCTTTGATATAAGTTCCTGTAAATTTTTTCTCATCCATTGTTTTAAATTCATATAAGAATTTATCATAAATAGCATCAACTCTTCCCTTAACTCTATACTTATCAGTAACTACTGTTTTTTCAGTTTCTGTAAAATTATAGATTTCTTGAACGTAATCATGAATTGTGTTACCAACTCTATTAATTAAATCCAAATATGCAAAATTAAATTGCTTTTTTAAATCAGTAGTGTATTTTAATCTATTATAATATGATTTTCTCAAACAATAAAAAAGTTCAGTTACAGAAATATATGGTCTTTCATAACTCTGTAATTTTTTGTAGTCATCTATTAGTCTTGACCTCATCATATTCTCAAATTTCTCAACATCAAAACCAATAGAAATTGTTGGTAATTGAGGAGTGCCAATAGGGTTTTTCTCTTCTTGACACTCCTCAATTATTTTTTTAGTATTAGAAACTTCAACAGGAGATAACTTTTTTGTTTCTTTTGAAATATCCTCAAAACTCTTTACTTGGTCATTCTTTTTTTTCTTGAACCCTGGTCTATCCTGTTTGTCTAAATAAGATAGTAAGATTTCATATTCATTCACGTTATTCTCCGCTATTTTAAAATTTCTTGGTTATTTCTTGGTTATATGCTTGTTAAAAATCTTCATAAATAATTCATGATTTTTATCTAGTTTATCTTTTGTATCTTTTAATAAAATTTCTAACTCTTTCTTTTTTGAAGGAATTTTTTCCTTCATTCTCATGCTATCTAAACTTTTATATTTATTATGTAATTTTATTCCTCTGTTTTTAACTAATTTCAAAAATTTTGCAGAGGTGGATGCAGATATTTCTTGAATATTTTCTGTATCACTAACTAGTTTTTTTTTGTATCTTCATCTGCACTATTTTCAATAATATTCATTGCGGCTTCAACAAGATTATCTCTCAAAATCTTATAAGCGTCTTCAATAATGCGACCGTTCCAAGTATTTAATTTGCTATATTTCTTGGACTCAGTAATCGCTCTTCCAACTAGAAGATTATCAACTGCAAGAGAATAAGCTTTGGTTCTGATTTTTTCCTGAACCAATCTCTCAATATCTACTTTCTTTTTTGTTTTAGAAAGAGATTCTCTAAGATCCTGTTTTACATCTTCTCTACCTTTCTGAGAAGTTACTAGTTTCTTACAATTTTCTCTTGCAATAATGGCACTCTGTTTTGCCATTTTATGAAGATTCTTTGTTTCTACTTTTTCAGTCAAAGGTTCTGGAGAATGTTTAACCAATTTATACATCTCAATTACCAATGACATTAAAGCACCCTTTACAGATAAATACTCTTCAACAAAAACCGGGCAGCAAGTATCAACCTTACTAACTGGTTTTCCAAACAATACATAATCCAGAGAATAGAAATTTTCTAATACCCTGATCTTTGATTCTTTCTTGAGTTTCATTTTTTAAAAGTCCTCCTGTATTTTTTTAACTTCTGTTTTTATAAAAATCTGTTTTTTCATCTTCTATAATCTCAATGAAAACATCCTTTTTATCACCTAGAAATTGTGTGTTCTTAACCACAGTAGTAATAATTTTTAATGCGTTAATAGTTCTTCCCGTTCTTCCAACAATTTTACCTATATCATCCTTTGCAGATTTAATCTGAACAATAATAGATTTTGTTGTTGAAGAAACATTGATTTCAATTTCATTAGGTTTGTCTACAATCTTTTTAACCAAATATTCGATTAATTCTTTGATTGTTTCTGTTATACTTGCCATTTTAATTTCTCCTTTGATGTTTTCAAAATTCGATGTTTCATTCTATATTTAATGTTTGTTCTATGTCTTAGAAGAACTCGGATACTCAAGATTGTTTCTTAAAGAATAGGATTATGTTTTTCAATAATTTCAGTTTGAATTGTTTCTTTTACAGCTTTATCAAATGCTTCTTTAAATAATGGATTGGTATTGTATGTTTCCAACATATCTTTTGTGCGACATTTAGTATTTGGTAAGTCTGCTAGATAATTCCATGCTCCAGTGATCATTCTTTTATTATCTACTAAAAATCTATAATTAGTCCAATAGTTTGAAAATCCATGAACAAAATTTCCAGCTATGGGTATTTTAATATTAGGTGGAAATAACTTATTTTTTACACAAAACATTTCTGCGAAATATCCATCAAATCCAAATTTATCTCTAGTAACAGTTTCCTTGGTTTTCATCTCAATCAAATGAAATGCATTAAATTTAAAACTATTACCACCGGGCATTGTTTTTCCCTGACTCATAAACTTTAATTCTTTTGCCGGTGTAAATGGTCCTATTTGAATAACATCTCTTAATTGATTAATTGCAATTAAACAAATATTATATGTAGATAACTTAGATATATACTTCGGAATTAATAATGATAATAATCTTCCTTTATACCCAATTACAGAATTAATATCTTCAACTTCTCTTTCTCGTTGACTTAATGTATTCGCGACAGAATCCCATACAACTACAGATGGTGTATCAACAATCCCTTTCATCTCTTTATACAAACACATTCCTTCCAAAAATTTAAAAACTTTTTCTACTGTAATGTCATTGTATGGTTTGATTTTTGGATTCTTAACACCTAAATTTGACATTCTAATTGTTGTAGTTGCCTCTTCTGAATCCAACATTGAAACTAGAATGTTTCCATTGTATTTTCTCTGTGCAGCA
>ERZ795059.1021-NODE-1021-length-32760-cov-8.255832_pt1 | contig 32760 bp, 23 predicted proteins | sample MGYA00375143_ERZ795059 | MGnify/ENA primary metagenome ERZ795059 (study PRJEB30188, sample SAMN05720168) | activated sludge metagenome | isolation source: Anaerobic digester | place: USA | collected 2015-01-07 ... | reverse complement strand
AGATTGGATGGTGTGACTGGAGTTCAGACGTGTGCTCTTCCGATCTATACTACATTTTCAGAACAACCTTCAATTTTTAAAGGCGCGGGAGAATGTCCATGTATCGAAAAGTATGTAGTGCGTGCATTGTTGTCCTGACTTGCATGGGGGGCATATTCGCGGAGAATGCGCTGGATACGGCGGTCATCGATATTACCAAGCCGCCCTATAATGCCATTGGGGACGGGATAACGGACAATACAGGGGCGTTTCAAGATGCCTTGCATCGGGCGGGGGAAGGTCCTGCCGGGGGCAAGGTGTTTGTGCCGCGCGGCAATTATCTTATAAAGGGTAATCTGCGGTTTCGTCCGAATGTGACGTTGGAGGGGGTATGGGATTTTCCGCCGCATTCGCCGCAGTGTTGGGAGGCAGTGGATAGCAAGGCGCCGTTGCCCGGTTCCGTTTTATTGGCCGTAGAGGGTGAAGGCGATCCGGAAGGCACGCCGTTTATAACGCTGCATACGAACTGTGCGGTCAAAGGGATGGTTATTTATTATCCGAATCAGACCAAGACCAATCCACCGAAATCCTACCCCTGGACGGTTGCGGTGAATGAGAGCGGTGCGGATCATTGCACGATTTTGGAAGTTTTGATGGTAAATCCGTATCAAGCGGTGAATTTCGGGCGTGCGGGATCGGGCCGTCATTTTATTCGGGATCTGTATGCGTATCCGTTGTACCGGGGATTGTTTGTTGATCAGTGTTATGATATTGGGCGGGTGGAAAACATACATTTCTGGCCGTTTTGGGGGTATACCGGGGATGACGATCCCGTAGGGCGTTTTGTCACGGAAAATGCGGAGGCGTTTATTATCGGGCGTACGGACTGGGAGTACATGGTGAATTGTTTTGCGATTTTCTACAAGGTGGGGTTTCATTTTATCAAGACGGCGGCCGGCAGCCCGAATGTGTTGTTAACGCAGAGCGGGTCGGATATTTGCCCGGATGCGGTGTTGGTGGATGATTGCCAAAGCCATGCCGGGGTTTCCTTCGTGAACAGTCAGTTGTTTGGCCGCATTCGGGTGAGTGAGACCAATACGGGGCCGGTACGGTTTACCGGGTGTGGTTTTTTTGGTGCGACGCGGGAAAAGGCTCCCAAGGAGCCGATTCATTTTGAAATTGCGGGGACGGGACATGTATCCCTGGATAACTGTCATTTGATAACGCTTTCTCCGCAGAAAGATATTAACACCTGCATTCTGGCCAGGGGAGGTGGGCTGAGCGTGATGAATTGTCTGTTTATGGATGCCGGCCGTACGTATTTTCAGTTGGAGCCGGGGTTGCGCACGGGGATTATTTGCGGCAATACGTTCCGGGGTGTATCCCGTATAGTGAATAATGCGAAGGGGAATGTTCAGATTGGTTTGAACGCGGATGAACGGATGCCGGAAGAGCCTGGTGCGATTGTGATCGATAATACCGCCCCGGATGGCAGTTTTTCCACTGAAGGGACCTGGTTTCTAGGGAAGAGCGGGAGTGATTATATGGGGGTTGTTTCGTGGGCTGAAAAGGGTGATGGAAGTAGTAAGGCGTGGTGGCGTCCTGATTTCCCGGAATCGGGGCGGTATGAGGTGTTTATCTGGCATGGCGACGATCCGAATAATGATCATGCGATCGATGCTCCAATAGTTATCCGGCACAAGGGTGGGAACACGGAGCGGCGGCTCAATCTTCGGGAAAAAGCCGGGCAATGGCGGTCGCTTGGTTTTTTTGATTTCGATCAGGGTAGAAGTGGAGATATAATGATGCATAACGGTGCTAATGGTAATGTTTTAGCAGATGCAATGAAGTTTTGCATTCAGAAATAGTGATGATGCCCGAAGGGATGAAAATCAGTTGTTACATTAAACTTGTTCCAGAGTCTGACATGGATTACACTAGGCGTTATGATATGGTGTAGAATGGGTTTGGGTAGTGTCATGTCCACGAACCAATCAGCAGGAAGGAGAGGGGATATGAGAGAATGGTGTTTTATTTGGGTGGTGATGCTGAGTGTCGTCGGCGTATTGATACCTCACAGTGGTGTTTACGCCGCAGAGCCCGGTTTTCCTTTTACGGAAGATTTTATCAGCGATGCCCTTAAGGATCCCCTGGCAACGACCGCCGAGTGGTCCACAGACCAGCAGGCTGTGCTTTTATCGTGGCGCAATACTCAGCACTATGGGAGTTTTTCCAGCACATCGGGAGTGGGGGATATTTCAGGGGATGTGGATGATACAGTTGCATTGGCGGCGGGCGACGTGGATGGCGATGGTGATTTGGACATTGTCGCGGGCAATGCGGGGATCAGCAAGTATTATCTCAATACTGGCGGTGCGGATCCGTTTTCGGGGGTTTCAGGCATTGCTCTCACAGGCATGGATTATCCCACCACTTCGGTGGCGTTGGGCGATCTCAACGGTGATGGCGCGCTGGATGTTGTATTGGGAAATGACGGCCAAGAGAATGTGGTAATTTTGAACAATCGGTCCGCGGCGCCATTTGACGGCGTTTTGCCTTTAGCTGTTTCCACGGATGTTTCCGCCACCCGGGGGGTGGTCTTAGGTGATTTCAATGGGGACAGTCACCTGGATTTAGTGGCAGGCAATGCAGGGCAGCCCAGCCGGTATTATTTGAATAATGGCACGGAAGATCCGTTTTTGGGGGTGTCAGGCGCGGATATCTCGACGGATGCATTCACAACAACTTCCATCGTTGCGGCGGATATAAATGGGGATGACCATCTTGATATTGTGGCTGGGTATTCGAATCTTGGGACACGTTTTTATGCAAATACGGGGACGAGTATTCCATTTGACGGTACGGCAGGGGCGGGTATTGGTGTAGGAACAACGGCTGCGGTGGCCGTGGGGGATATGGACAGTGATGGCGATCTGGACGTATTGGCGGGAAATACGGGGGAACCAGTCCAACTTTATTTGAATAACGGCACAACGAGTCCTTTTAGCGGCATTTCTGCTCTGCCGGTGACGCCAGCGGCCAATCCCGTTAGGTCGCTTGCGGTGGGGGATGTGGATCGGGATGGTGATTTGGATTTGCTGATTGGATATTATGAACAGGTCAATCAGATTTATTTTAATGCGGGGGGCACGAATCTATTTAGTGGGATAAGCGGCACATCGGTGGGGAGCGTTGCCCACCCTACGGTGTCGGTATTGCTGGCAGACTTGGATGGCGATGGTCAGTTGGATGTAGCAACTGGAAATATGGGAAGCGCCAACCAGCTTTTTGTGAATGAAGGGAGCAGGAATCCATTTGCGAAGGTGGAGGGTTTTAATCTTAGTTCGGATGCCTTTTCCACCTATGCGCTGGCTGTGGGCGATATCGATGGGGATGGGGATGTGGATATCGTGGCAGGTCATAATATCCAAGCCACGCGGTTGTATCTGAACAATGGCACGGGTAGTCCGTTTGATGGAGTAAGCGGGTTAAACATCACCGCGGAAGTGAAAAATACGTATGCGGTTGCGATAGGGGATGTGGACAATGATGGGGATTTGGACGTTGTGACGGGCAACCAGAATCAGCCGTGCCGTCTTTTTCTCAACACGGGCACGAGCACGCCGTTCAGCGGCGTAACGGGTATGAATATTACGAGTGATGCCTATTCCACGCGCGCGATAGCCTTGGGAGATGTGGACGGAGACGGCGATTTGGATTTGGTGACAGGCAATTACAATTATCCGACGGGCCAGGCGAATCGGCTGTATTTGAACAATGGCAGTGCGGATCCTTTCAGTGGCGTCAGCGGGACCGATATCGGCGCGGAATCGGACATTACGAATACCATAGACCTTGCGGATATGAATGGCGATGGCTTATTGGATGTCGTATGTGGAAATACCTATTACAACCGCATTTATTTCAACAACGGGACAAGCGCTCCCTACACCGGAATGGCCGGGGTAACGATTGGCACGACCTCCGCCAATACATTAGGTTTGGCAATTGGGGATATTAACCGGGATGGACGTCCGGATGTGGTAGCCGCTTTGACGTCATCCGGCTGCTTATATTATTTGAACAATGGCACCGATGATCCCTTTGATAATGATCCCGGATATATCATAACGGGCAGCGACTGGTGTGCCTCGGCGGGTATTGCTGACTTTAATGGGGACGGGTATCTGGATGTTGTGGTGGGCAACAAGGAAATGAGTCACCGAGTATTTTTGAATCGCGGGGGCGCGATTCCATTTCAGGATGCGGAAAACTTTGCGATTGGGGCAGATGTCTCTGCGACCAATGCGTTAGCGATTGCGGATTTTAATCAGGATGGCCAACCCGATGTTGTTTTTGGCAACGGAAACAATGAAAGAGACCGGCTTTATACGAATGCGGGTTCTGGGATTACTTTCGGAGGCATCACCGCAACCCTTTTATCGGGTAGCGCGGATGATATCTGGTGTCTTGCTTCTGGGGATCTGGATCGGGATGGGGATCTCGATGTGGTGGCAGGCAATAACGGCTATAGCAGGGTTTATTTGAGCAATGGCGGGAGCGAGCCGTTCTTTGGGGTAACTGGAACAGTGCTCGATGCCGAGAGCCATGATACGCGGGCGGTAGTGCTTGCGGACATGAATCATGATGGAGCGCTGGACATTCTTGCGGCAAACTATAATGAGCCGGTCCGGCTGTATCTTAACAATGGAACCCTTGAACCGTTTACGGGTGTGGCAGGGGTTGATATATCGACGGACGCAGGCCCGGCGTGTGCGATTGCGGCCGGTGACGTGAATTTGGACGGACGTCTTGATGTTGTTGTGGGGCGTGACGGTCAACCCAATCGCTTGTATTTGAACAATGGCACCGCTGCGCCGTTTGAAGAGGTTGCGGGGACAAATATCACGGATGATGTATATCCGACGCGTGCCATCGCCGTTGGGGATGTCAATACGGATGGCCGGCTGGATGTTGTAACCGGGAATTATGGGGATAAAAAGCGGGTATATCTGAATAATGGGAGTGCAAATCCCTTTGATGGAGTCTCGGGTTCAGACGTTACGCTTGAGACGTACTATACCAATGCGCTTGCGTTGGCGGATGTCAACGGTGATGGATATTTGGATATTGTAACTGGGAATGGCGGCCCGACAGGGCAACGCAACCGGGCGTATATAAACAATGGCACATCGGCTCCCTTTTCAGGGATTACCCGGTTTGATATAGGCTCCGAGGCCGATGTTACGCAGGCGATTTTCGTTGCGGATGTGAACAACGATGGCTATTTTGACGTAGTGGCGGGGAATAATGGTTCACCCAGCCGTCTGTATCTCAATAACCGGACCAACAGTTCATTTGTCGGTGTAACGGGCATAAATGTGAATGCCGAAGGCAAGATGACCTTTGCCATGGCATCGGGTGATATAGTGAGGGACGGCGTGGCGGAAATCATCTGCGGGAATAAAGGGGAACCGCTACAACTGTTACAGAGCAGATTGTATAATACAGTTCAGGGGCTTGTGACGTCGCTTGCGGTGGATACCCTTGTTACCAATATTGCCGATGCGCGATTAACCGCAACCTACAGTATTCCCAGTGGTTCGTCCATTGCTTGGTATCTGAGCAATGATGGCGGCAGCCGTTGGTCGCGCGTGATCCCTGGCACAGGATTGGTATTTCCAGTGGAGGGTAATGATTTGCGCTGGCGCGCAGAATTATGTTCCCTTTCGCCTGCGATAACGCCGGTAATTACAGAGGTCAATATTGAAAGCCCTGTAGTGGAAGAGGAAGGAGAGGGTGGAGGAGAGGGAGAAGGAGAAGGAGAAGGAGAAGGAGAAGGAGAAGGAGAAGGTGAGGGTGAAGGTGAGGAAGGAGAAGGTGGGGGAGAAGGTGAGGGTGAGGGTGAGGGTGAGGAAGGAGAAGGTGGAGGAGAAGGTGAGGGTGAGGAAGGAGAAGGTGAGGAAGGAGAAGGTGAGGAAGGAGAAGGTGGAGGAGAAGGTGAGGGTGAAGGCGAAGGACAAATCATGGTGCATAGCGCAGATCAAAACGGTGATGGTTTGATTAGTTTGTCAGAATTGCTTCGCGTGATACAGTTTTTCAACTCGAATGGCTTGCATTGCCAAGAAGGCACGGAAGATGGTTATGCGCCTGGTCCGGGCGATCAGGGTTGTGTTCACCATTCCAGTGATTATAATTCGGCCGACTGGTTGATTGGTCTATCTGAATTGCTTCGTTTGATACAGTTTTTCAATTCAGGCGGGTATCATGCATGCGAGGGCAGTGAGGATGGATTCTGCCCTGGCCTGTAGTGCGGACCTGCACGGAAATACGATTTACGCGGTATCAAGCGATCGAATGATGTCAGGGCCTTTGAACCAGAGCCACCAGATATGTTCCAGGAGGGCGGTAAGGCGGCCATAGGTAACGACCTTCGCGGGCGCAAAGGCGGCTTCCCATGCTTCTTTTTGTGTTCCGCTGTCACAACTGGTGAGATAGACAAAACGGAGTTTTGGGTTTACCCCCCATTTTCGGATATCCTTGGGGAGCACAAAGCCGCTTTTCAACAACAGGCCTTCCTTCATTCCATGCGATCCAATAAACACGAATCGGCCTTCCCTCAGAGCGCGTTTGAGCGAATCTTGTGTGAGCCGCAAGGCTACGACCTGTCCGTGTCCCCATCGTTCGGTGGCTGCAAGGGAAATTCTGTAAAAGCCGAGGGTGAACAGCCAGCGGGGGAACCGATCGATGTCTTCGTAGAGCAAATACACGGTGCCGGGTGCTTCGTCTTGCCGGGTGAGCGAAGCGGCATGCAGGGATAGCGGGAGGAGGGCTAAGAGTGTTGTGTAAACGACAATCCAGGCTGCGGCGGTTATGGGGATGAGCCGGCGGCGTTTGCTGAGGAAGGCAACGAGGGGCATTTCGCTTACGGACCCCCGCAGCGCGAGTATAGCGGCAAAGCCCCAAAAGACGACCCAACATAGAATAAGTTTCCGGGTAATATTAAGGGTGTGGGGTTCAGGATGAATAAGATCATAGAAAGAGCGGTACTGTAACATGACATAGCTTAACGCGAGGACGGCCAAGACAAAGGCCATGAGGATGAAGAGCAGCATCGAAAAGAGCCCCATGGCCTGCCTGATGTGATGATTTAAAAAATCGTTACAGCGGCTCTTCCGGCAGAAAAAAACGATGGGCGCGGCGCCCATATAGCAGGCAAGTGCGGTCAGGCGTTCGTGCCAGGGTATATTTACGGGACAGTCATTCATGCGGGGAAGTGTACCGCAGACGGGATTCGTTCTTCCAAAATGAACGATATTGATTGTAAGTGGATAGTGCGCTATCATAATGCAGGTGATATTCAGGGAGTATGATTCATGACCGATCAGCCTGTCGAGCAGGAGGCATTAAGGCCGTGTCCCATATGCCGCACCCCGATAAGTATTCTGGCGGTGCGATGCCGGCATTGTGGCGCGGAGGTGGGGAGACCCAGGAAGGAAGCGGAAAAATTGACGGTAAAGGACTTGGGCGGAGATCCTGAGTCCACCTATACTATTTCTGGCAATGTCATGGAAGCATTGGAGTCATTCCGCGCGGAGGAATTGACCAAACAGGAAACGGAGCGGCGTCAAAAGGAGGCGGCGAAAAGCACGTGGTTTGGCCAGCGCCATCCGGACCAGGAGGTGGAGCCGGCACAACATGATGGCTTGCCTGAACTGGATGCCGTGCACCGGGAATTGGCCTTGGTGGATGAAAAGACCGACGGCACGGCGGCCGTGCATGCCAAACCCAAAGCCAAGGGGCCTTCTTCCGATTTTTCACGCAAATTGTTTCTCCTCGCCGCGACTATCGCGGGGCTTGTATTGATTTACATGGGAACGGATTTTACGTGGGCGAAGATCAAGGACTACTTGGAAAGCCGCAACGCCGGGGATAAGGTGGTATATGTGAACAAGGCGCGCGATTTTTACGCGCGGGGTGATGTTTTGGGGGCGTTGATAGAGGCAAACGAGGCGCTGAAATACAACAAAACCGATGAAAATTATGAGATTGCCAAAGAGATGCGGGCATGTTTTGTGCAAGAAGTAACGGGTTTGTTAACGAAAGAACAATATGATCCACAGGATCATCAACGGGCCTCTGAAATGGTGTCGCGCGCGGTGAAGAGCGACAGTGATGCATCCATCCGTGATTTACATGACAAGGTGCGCGCGGAGGTGGCGGCGTATAAGATGGTGTGCGCGGCGATAGATTTTCCGGGGAAACAAGCCACGTTCAAGGTGTTTGATCGCGCCTTGAACATGACGGAGCAGAAAGTGGGGGAGAACGGCCGGTTGAATGATCGTTTTGTGGTTACCGCGATTACCCAGTATGACGTGCGCCTGAAGGACGAGCGGATTGTGAGCGGCGGGAATCGTTTCCGGAATATTGTTGCCCGGGTAGGCACACCTCTGACTGGACAGTGATGCTACGAAGACGGCTTGCCGAGAGGATGAGGTGGCGGGTAGTTTCTGGTATGATACCGGCATTGGTTTGAAAATAGCAGTCCGGGGCGCGGCCGGGCGCAGTTCAAGAAGGAAGACAAGCGTAATGATGCACAGACGTTGCATGATCATAGTGTTGGGCATGATTTTAACGGGAATCGGCTGTGTCACGTCAAAGCCGGCACAGCCGCCGGCGGAGCAGGCGGCGGCGGACTATTCGGCGGAATTGCGCAGCCTGGTTCAGCAATCCATGGAAACCGCCAATCGGGATCAGGAACGACTGCAGAAAGAGGTTGTCAAAAGCCATCCATATTATTATAAGGAATATTCCGTCTATGATGATCCTGGCCAGGCGTTTGAGGTGGTGATGCATAAGACGGAATCGCGGATGCGCCCTTATCTTGCCGATGTGAAGTTGACCAAGACGCGGTATTCGACCCGGCTGGCGCGGAAATATAAGGAAGCGAAAGCGGATGAAGCGTTTTTCCGGGACAGGGGTCAGGAGACGTTGACGTATCAATGGCGCAATAATCAGTGGAAACAAGTGGGGAGTCTGTTTGTGACGGAAAAATCCGAGGAGTTTGTGAATGGGGAGTGGGTGCCGCGCCGGATGGAAATAAAGCATCTTTATGAGGAAGACGAGGAAACGGAAGGCTGGTGGGTCTGGAAGTGGATAAAGAAGTTTTTTCGCCGCGACTGAACGCGCTTTACAATCCGGCCCCCGTTATGCTGTGCGCAGCGGTATAATGATGCACAATCATGAGCCAGGATGACGTATTAGCAAAGCAGAGCGGTTTGGCCGAATGGCTTACGTGGGGGCTGCTATTATTGGCTGCCGTTCTGTCAGGCATGGGAATTCGGACTGTATGCGTGGGGGACACCGTGACCAGCCGTTTGGCTACGGTGTTTAGTTTGACCCAGGATGGCACGTGGTACATAGATCGTCCCTTGACCCAGCCGCCGAATCCCTTTGAACAGCGCACGGTGGATAAAGTGTGGGTGAACGGGCGCCTTATTTCTTCCAAGCCTCCTGTGCTTACTCTATTGATGACAGGGGAGTATTTGGTGTTTCACCGGCTATTCGGGTGGGGATTTGATGACATTGCACAGTTGAAGCGCCTTTTGCAATGCATGAATTTCAGCCTAGTGGTGCTGGCGTATAGTGGGACGCTGGTTTGGTTTGCGCTGATTCTGCGTCTCGTGATGGCAAATGCCTGGCCTCGGCTTGCAGTGTTGGCGTCGTTGGCGTTTGGCACGCAATTGTTTGGATTTTCGGCTCAGTTGAACAATCATGTTCCCGGTGCGTGCATGCTGATGATGGCCCTGTATTTTGTGCTGGGATTGTGCAGCGAAAAGCACGCACCCGCGCCGTGGCGTTTTTTTCTGTTTGGATTTTCGGCTTCCCTCGTGTACACGTTGGATATGCCACTGACTATTTTTGCGGCGCCTGCCGGGTTGTATCTGCTGTATCGATTTCCCAAACAGGCGGTGGTGTGGGGCGGGCTCGGCGCGCTGCCCGCGCTGGCGATCCATTTCGGGGTAATGATGACCGTTACTGGAAGTTTGTTGCCTGTGCAGGTGAATAGGGCGATGTACCTGTATGAATCTTCGCCCTGGCGGAATCCTTTGGGCATTGATGCGTTAAATGAGCCGAAGGGGAAGTATCTTTTCCATATGACATTTGGACGGCATGGTTCGTTTATGCTGTATCCAGTGTTGCTTATGGGCCTGGCAGGCGCGATCCGGGCGTTGGTGCGCCGGAACATGCCTTGGCGGGGTTATGTGCTTACGGGGTTGGCGGCGTTTGTGATTCTTACGGCGTATTATGTGTTTCGCACGAACAATTATGGCGGGGAGGCGTATGGCTTCCGGTGGCATATTGGCGCCATGCCGGTGTTATTGTTGATGGGCGCACCGGTGGTGGATGGAATGCGGGGGCGGTGGAAATGGGGGATCATGGTGATTTTACTGGCCATATCGGCATATTCGGCGTGGGAATGTTTTCAAATGCCGTGGCAGTCGAACCGGGAATGGATATGCCGCCTGTTTTTGGGTCCGAGCGTCTGACCGCTAGATCTGTGGAAGTTGAAGTGCGCGGAATGCGATTCGGCACATCAGCTCGATGGCGTGAGGCATCACGGCATCATTGAAGTCGAAGTGCGGGGTATGCAGGGGATGGGGTCCGCCTGTTCCCAACAGGATATATGCGCCGGGTGTTCGCTCCAGATAGAATGCGAAGTCTTCCGAAGTCATGCAGGGGCGGTTGAGTTCCCATACGCCGTCATTGCCAAAAGTTTCCAGTATCGCTTCGCGCGCCAAAGCGCTCATTTCCGGGTGATTATAGAGGGGGGGATACCCGTCCGTGCCGAGGGTAAATTCCGCGTGGGCGCGGAAGGCCAGCGCGGTGTTTGCCGCCACACGCTCAATCGCTTGGATCAGACGGAGGCGCGTTTCCGGAGTGAGCGCGCGGCAGGTTCCTTCCATCCGGGCGTGATCCGGAATGATATTGGAGGTGGCGCCTGCTTCGATATGGGCGACGGTGATCACAGCGGCATCCCAGGGGTCAATTTCTCGTGCGACAAGACTTTGCAATGCCGTAATGATATGGGCGGCGGCGAGGATGGGATCGATGGCGTTTGCGGGATCCGCGCCGTGTCCTCCCCGGCCATGAATTTCGATTTTGAAGAAGTCGGCCCCGGCCATGAGGCAACCGGATTTTGCGGCGGCTTTTCCGGCAGGCAGATTGGGCCATCCATGTAATGCGAAGACCGCGGAGACGCCGTTCAGCAGTCCTTCTTCCACCATGAGGCGGCCCCCGCCGGCTTGTTCTTCCGCCGGTTGAAAGAGTAGCTTGACCGTTCCCTGGATATGATTGCGGAGGTGCAGCAGAGTTTTGGCCACGCCGCACAGGATTGCGAGATGACCGTCGTGGCCACAGGCATGCATGCGTCCGGGCAGGATGGAGGCATAGGGGAGGGTGGTTTCTTCCTGGATTTCGAGGGCGTCCATGTCCGCGCGAAGCGCCACTTCGGGGCCTTCTTTTTCCCCATGAATCAGGGCGCAAATTCCGGTTCCACGGGCATGGCCGCGCGTGAAAGGAATATTCGCTTCTTTGAGAAAACGAGAAATGCGTTCTGAAGTCCAATGTTCTTCGAAACGGATTTCCGGATGCTGATGGAGTTCATGCCTCAATGCTTCGATTTCCGGGAGGATTCCGGAAATTGTATCGGTTAGTTGCTTGGGGATCATGGCTAGAGCCGGATTTTTGTTCCGGGGAAGGCTTTAATGTTAACGGTGAAATTGATGTCCAGGCCTGACTCGCGTTTGCGCAGGCGTATGCCGGCCTCCCAGCAATGGAGGACGCGGCGGATTTCATAGGTTTGGGTGCGCAAGGAGGCTTCGGCGAGATCGAACACATGCTCGAAGCCGAGGGTCCAGTTTTCCCCCAGTTTATATCCGACACCATAGAGGATGTCTTCATTGTATTTTTTACTTCCGGTTTGTGTGTACGCAAATCCGACACGGCTGTATAAACGGCCGCCGAGAGGGGTGTCATCATAGTAGACCTGAGTGAGAATACGATTGTAATCGCCATAGGAGGAGTTCAGTTCGATTTCGGCGTTTTCGCTCCAGGGTTTTCCGAAGACCTCTTCATACCATTGATAGAATGTCCGGCGGATTTCGGGAAAGTAGGGTGCTTTGTCCTGGTTTTCTTTATGGCGCTCCGCGGCCAACTGGTACCCATAGAAGGCGCGTGGCCGAAAATCAATTTCCGCTTCATAATCCTCGGTAATGGCCATTTCATTCCAGAGATCGTTGCCTTGATACAGGGTGAGGCGGAGGACCTGCCAGGTTTGTTTGGATTTTGCGTCGCGCCCGAAGAACAGATTGTCCAATTTGGATTCGACGCGCAAACGGCCATGGATATTGTCGAGGGCGTCATATTGCGGGATATAGTTAAGGTTTGAGAGGACATCCGGACGGAAGGAGAGGCTTACGGAAGGCACGACGAGGTGTTTGAAGTCTGAAAATCCCCAGAATCCGGAATAGATTCGGTGGAAACGGGTTTGGGCGGTCAGTCCGGCGGTGCCGGCCAAGGCGATGCCGTTTTCAGCGTCCAGGTCTTCATTTTCCATTCTGTCGGTGAAATAACTATTGGCTTGGACCTCGAAAAATGGGGCGATATTAATGGCCTCGTGGATGTTCCAGTCGTAGGTGAGCCGTGAGACGTTGGCCAGCCGCCCGCCAGAATCGCCCTTTTGTTCGCGCTGGTCATATCCGGCGGCAGCGTCATAACTGACATACAAATTCCTTGCGATCTGCCGGTCGATGAGATGAAAGGTGGCTTCCGGCAAGCGTTCGGTTTCCGACACCCAGGAATGGATGTTGGGGCGGATGGTGGCGGTGGCAAGGTATTCCGGCTGGCGATAGGTCAAGTTGAGGAAATCGCGGGGCTGGGTTCGGTGCTTGTATTGTTCGTAATAGAAGTCTTTGTAGGCTTCTTCGTCTTCCCAATATTCGACTTGTGTCCGGAGTACCAAATCGTCGCTGTATTCATACCGGTGATACCAATGGCCGAAGCCTCGGCCTTTTGTGGAAAGCAAGCCATGGGCTTCGCCGCTGGTGCTGAATAAGGGGGAGGCAGGGTTATTCATAAAGTCGTAGTCAAGGTCGATGCCGCCTGCAACGCCTTCTTTCTCGGTGGGAAACAGGCGGGGTCCAATGCGGATGCCGGGAGTGACGTTGAATCGCATGCCTGTATCAAAGTAATAGCCGAGTTCGGCGGAACGTCCTGTGCGGAAATCGACGTTCCAGGGGTGTTCAGGGTCGCCGCTTTTCCATTTTGGAGCCCAGAGAGGGGTATTGACATTGCCAAATTGGAGGCGTGCGTGGGTTCCGCTCAGGGTTTTTCCGTTTTCCACGACAAAGTCTTTCATACGGATTTTGTAGTGGGGTTTTGGCTTGTCACAGGTGGTGACCCACATTTGCTGGGCGGAGAAGGATTGCGGGCCTGTAATGGTAAGGGTTTCGGCAGCAAAATAATAGATTCCCACCCGGCCTTGGACGTTGGTGAAGGTTCCTTGGGCGGTGGCGAAATTATATTCCACTTGTTCTGCGAGCAATTCGCGGCTGGGTTCGATCAGATGGACGTTGGCTGCTTGAACTCTACCCAACGACAAGCGTCGTTTCGCTTCGTCCTGTTCGCCGAGTTTTGGTTCGATGGGCAATGGGGGCGGCACGTCTTTTTCCTGGGGCATCCAATAGGTTACGGCATCCGCAGTGAAGCGGGAGGATTCCTGATCCACGGAGACGTTCCCTTCCACATGGAATTCTCCGGTTTGGTCTTTTTTCGTCAGGGAGTCGGCGCGAAACAGCATATTGCCCAGGCGCAGGCGTACGTTATGTTCCATGTGTGTGATGCCGTTTTTGATGTCCTGGACCATTTTGTCGCATTCAACGTCCCGGAGGGGATTTGTATAATCGGGGGGTTCAAAGCCCGACTCGAGGGAGCCGAATTCGGTGGGTTCCCGGAATACGTCGGTGATGGTACGTTTGGACATTCGATCCAGCGGTGATGCGGAAGGCCGCGCGATGGGCGCAGGGGTCTCTCCTGGTTTGGGCGGAGGAACGGTCTCTTTAGTGCGCGATTTCGGGGCTGTAGGGGCAATAGCGGGTGGGGCGGGCGGTTTGGACAATGCGATGGGTGTTGTTACGGCTTTTATTTCGGTTTCTTTTTCGGTTTTAATTTTTTCCGGTGGTTGCGCCAAGGCGATTTCTTCGGGAGTGGGCGGCGCGGACAGGCTATCCCAATATTGGCAGGCTTTGAGTTTTGGGGTCATAGCCAGGAATTGTTTATTATGTACGGTCAAACGTGTTGCGGGTGCATATAATTCGAGGGTTTCCACTTCGTCGAGGGCGGCATCCAGCTTTACGATGGTTTTTTCATTCAGTGCGTATATACTGTCTTGATCCGCGCACAAATCAAGCGCTATGAATCCGTTTCTTGCGGTAACTTTTCGGGTTTTTGCGTCAACGAGGGAAATTCCAGAGGCAGAGGCGACGGCAAAAGTGTTTTTTGGGAGCGCCACGAGGGTGGTGGGGGTTTCGTCGAGAGGGATGCGATCCGGCGCGGATAAAGTTGCCAAGGGGAAGATGGAAATAGCCGCTTCCGTTCGTCCGATAACTCCGAGGAATTCTTCGGTTGCGGCGATGCCAATAGGCACTTCGGGGATTTGTTTGAGAGTGCTGACACTCCCCGCACCATTAGGATCCACCAGTGAGATGCTGTCGGAGAATGTATTGACTGCTGCGAAGCGGCCATCCGGAAGTGCGGTAATGGATACGGGCCCATCCCCGGTTGGAAGCGTGGCATAAACGGAAAGTTCGGGGAGCCTTATCAGGGTGATGGAGTTGTCCAAACGGTTTGCACATGCCAGGGTTTTTGTGTCGCGGGATAAGGCCAGTGCCACCGGGCCCCGGCCTACGCGGATGGTATTGGCACGGATACGCGATTGGAGGGGATATACCCAGATTTCATCCCTGTTATGGACGGCCATGTACACGAGACCGGCTTCGGTGTCAATCACCGCATCGCGAAATTGCACGCGGTCCGTCATTACCCGGAAAGGTGATTGCGCCACAGCACCGGCGGCAACCATAAGGAGTAAACTTACGCCAATAATTGCTTTATGATATCGGTTCATTCCATTTCTCAAGGGTCATTCATTTCCCCGGCACTATAAACCAAAAAGCGGCCACGCGTTTGCTGGACCGTTTATCACTGGGTATTTCGCTGGGTCTAATTATACGTTGTTCCGCAGGGATTTCCACGTTTGAGGTTTCATTGCTGGCGGCAGCCGCCGTTTGAGACAGCGATGGTTGTGGTGTGTCCTGCGGTTCGACGCTTTTTTGAGTGTCGGCGCTGGCAGGTGGAGGCAATTCCGTAGCCTTGACATTTGTACCCTGCTGTTGCGCGAAAGCGGCGCCAGCGCATAAAAGGATTATTGCAAACAGGATTCTCAACATGATCCGGTCTCCATAAAGGCCAGCGTAGCGTCGAGGGAGTGTATGGCCTCCGCGCCGCCCATGCATTGTACAGTCAAGCCTCCCACAGCGTTTGCCAGCCGTCCGCAGCGGAGCAACTCCCAGCCGTTGAGGTATCCGTATAAAAATCCGCCGCAGGCGGCGTCTCCTGCACCTGTGGTGTCCACAACATTCACTTTATGGGCTGGGATAGAATGGGCTGCCTGGCTGTTTTTTACATAGAGCCCATCGCCGCCCATTTTTACTACCACGGTTTCCACCCCATACGAACGATAAAAATCGGCGATATCTTCTGGTTTTTTTTTGCCGGTATAGTGCTGCGCCTCCTCCAAACTGGAGAAAACGATATCCAGGTGGGGGAGAGAAGGCTCAATCAGGGGTAACCAGATGCCTTTGCCATCATAACAGGTGTCCATGGATGTTTTAACGCCCAGAGAACGCGCTTTTTTAAATACTCTCCCCATGGGCTCTCCATCCAGTTGCGGGGTAATTGCGGGACCACCCCAATGCAGGATTTTCGAGGCCGCAATCACGTCGAAGTCGAGATCTTCTTCGCAGGTTAACGCGGTAGTTCCAAGGTGGTGCAGGAAAGTACGTTCGCCGTCTTCGCTAATCAATACGACCGTGGCGGAGGAGTGGCAATTTGGATCACGCCGAACGCCTTCGGTGTTCACCCCTGCCGACTGCAGGGCGCTCAGAATATAATCGCCGAAGCTATCCAGGCCCAGACGTCCCACAAAGGCTGAGGCGCCGCCCAGTTTGCTCAGTACGGCGGCAGTCACGGCGGCCAGGCCGCCAAGATGTATTTCCAGCGTGGGCACCAGTGCGAGCGCTCCGCGTTTGGGCAGTGTTTCCACCGGACGCACCATGACGTCCGCACAAACGACTCCCACAGTAACTAAATCAAACGGCATATCTACAACCCTTTGTTAGCGGTTGTTCCTGAGTGGACTCATCTGGCGGAAGTATAGCAATGGAAAGCATCGAGCGCAAAATAAATATTGAAAAAGGGGAGGTCCATTTTGCACTCTTCTTCATATAAGGCAATTATCAGGAGGCCGTATGAAAACGATTTTTATGAAAAAGGTCTGTCTGGTCGCAGTGTTGGCCGGGTTGATGTCGGCATCAGGGGCATGGGGGGACATCACCCATGAGCAATTGACCCAGTTTCTCAATGCGGACGTTGATGCGTGGCGCTGGCATTTTGGGGAGGCGTCCGGCGCGGAACAGCCAGGGTTTGATGATTCCCAGTGGCAACAGGTAACGCTGGGGTTCCAGTGGTACCCGCATGATTCCTCGGGTTGGTTTCGAACACGGATCACGATTCCAGACGTTATCAATGGGATTTCCACGAAAGGCGCGGTAATTCGCATGAAGGCGGGCGTTGACAACGGGGCCAAGGCGTATGTGAATGGGGAGCTCAAGCAGGAGTTTGAGTGGGCCAAGGGCGATTTTGTTCTGACGGACAATGCAGAACCGGGAGAAGTCATTGTTGTCGCACTGCACGCCGTGAATCGTCCCGGCATGGGAAGTCTTTATCAGGCCTATTTGGTGAATGGCGCAGGGGAGGCCATGGTGGAGGCATTGCGCGGGCTGCTGAAAGAATTTGAAGCCGCCGTGGAAGATGGCCCTTATGTGCCTGTGGAGGAAGCGGCACATTGGCGTACACGGGTGCAGGAGGCGATGCAGTCGCTCGATCTGGATGCCTATCGGTCCTGCCAACGTGAAACATTTCTTTCTTCCGTGGAAAGGGCGCGCAGGATGTTGCAATCGGACCGAGTGACCCTGGAGACACGGCTGGAGCAAACAGGAGGACAACTGACCGTATTACAGGATAAAATCCGTCAACGGAACGAAGCGGGGCAACCTGTACCCTATCAATCGCTTGATGCGCGGGTGGTGGAGAGCTATCTCCAGTATGTGCGCGATGATCTCGCGGACCCGCAATTTACCCATCAACTTCGCGGTTTGAAAGCAGCCGCCTATATTGAACGTCTCTGCGCCAATGCCCTTCTTGAAATCGAAAAACCCTCCATGGTTGTGCCGCAAAATACGACCGTATCCTGTTCTGTTCGTGACGGTGCATTTTGGCAAAAAGACCGGCCCGTGTATTTCACCGGAGTGGGGCATTTTGGGCAGGTGAAGCATGACATTCCCATTCTGAATGATTATGGTCTAAACATCATCCAGATCGAGATGGGGCCTCGAAACGGTTTGCCTGATCCCGAGACGGTGGATCTCAATGCAATTCGGGAGAACGTTGTTCAATGGCTGGACACGGCCGCGGAACACCAAGTGGCGGTGAATTTGTTGATTTCACCGCACTATTTTCCTCAATGGGCGATCGATGCCGATCCCGCCCACACGCAGTGCGGGGAAGGATTTATAAAATTCTGCATTGAAGCGCCGAATACTCGTATTGTGATGGAGAAATGGCTGGACGCGCTTATGCCGCTGATCGCTCACCATCCCGCGCTGCACAGCATCTGCCTTTCCAACGAACCGCAATACCGGGGTAAATGCGCCTATGAACGTGCGCAATTTCAGGCATGGCTGAAAGAGAAATGGGGGAATATTCAGAACGTCAACAGGGCCTATGACACACATTTTCGGGGTTTTGATGATGTTGAACCGCCCAAAGATGCCTCTTCGGGGTATGGATTGTTTTTTGATGCATGCCGCTTCAATCAGGAGCGGTTTCTGGCATTTCATGAGATGCTTCGTAATCGTATACGCCGGTATGATCCGGAGACGCCGGTGCATGTGAAGATCATGTCGCATGCGTTTGAAGATCCCGGACGGTTTGAGGTGGGCATCGACTATGAGCAGTTTAATCAGGTGGATCGCATTGCCGGGAATGACTGTGTTTACGGGTTCAATGGCGCCAAACCGGGCGCCTATGCGTGTGACTGGCTGAATATGGCCATGAATTATACATTGCAGCATTGCACAGCGCCGGACAGCCCGATTTTCAATTCGGAGAATCATCTGATTCCGGATGGCGATGCGCGGTATATGCCGGAAGCATATATCCGCACGGTTTATTGGCATGAGGCGCTTCATGGGCAGGGCGCCACTACGACATGGGTATGGGAACGGGCGCAGGAAGGGGATTTTTCGGAAAACATCCTTACCCGCGCGAATTGTGTGCGGGCGTTGGGGCGTGTAGCGCTCGATTTGAACCGTCTTGCGCCGGAAATACATGCGCTCAGCCGCGCGAAAGCGGATGTTGCCATTTTATACGCCTATTCTTCATTGCTGCCTTCCATGGAATATGTTCAGGAAGCGAAGGCGGCGTTTGAGGGAGCGTATTTCAGCGATGCCGTGTGTGACTTTGTTACAGAGCGTCAAATAGCGGCGGGCGCATTGACGCGGTACAAACTGGTGATTGTTCCGCATGCCACAAACGCCCCTGGCGCGGTTGTAAGCGGATTTCAGAAGTATATTGATGGGGGAGGCGTTGTGATGACCGTGGGACCGTGCTTCGTTTGTGATGAATATGGAAAGCCCCGGACACAGGGCCTTAAACAAGGTGGAGCCGGCAGGCTGGTGCTTTATCCGGACACGCTTTCTCCGTGTGCCTACCGGGATATACTTGACCGTTTGTTGAAGGAAATAGGCGTTGTGCGGCCGATTCGTCTTGAGGGGGCATACCAGGAAGCGGTTTGGGGGGTAAATCTACGGGCGGTTCAACATCAAGGGAAATGGCTGGTGAGTTTATTGAATCTGACCCGGGAACCCAGGCAACTATGCCTGAAGATGAATGCGCCGGTTCAAGGGGGCATGGATCTTGTGCATAACCAGGAATGCCGTTTCCCATTGCAGGCGATGCCGATGGATCCTGTATTGATTGCACTGGATATTTTTGAAAGATGAGGCGCAGAATTACCGGATATTCCAACTGCCTCATGTTTTGTGGGGAGTATGGGTGCTTGCAGGATGGTGAATGACATGGTTTCCAAAGAAAATAGCCACGCAAAACACGCCTGGCTGGGGGTTGGTCTGATCCTGTTGCTGGTACTGCTATATGGCGCCGTGCTGCTGTACACCCGTTGGTTATGTGATGATGCCTTCATTACGTTCCGTGTGGTGGACAATTTTGTCCACGGTTATGGATTGCGTTGGAACGTGGTGGAACGGGTGCAGGTATACACGCATCCCCTATGGATGCTTTTGCTGACGGTGGTATATTTTTTCAGCCATGAGGTTATGTATACGCCAATAGCGCTAAACATTGTTTTTTCTCTTGCCGCGGTGTTAATTCTTGGTTTTGGAATTGCACGGACAACGCTGGGATCAATTTTTGCTTTGATTGTCCTGACGATCTCCCGTGCTTTTGTGGATTATTCCACCTCCGGACTCGAAAATCCGCTGACGTATTTTATTCTTGCATTGTTTTCCTGGGTTTACTTTCAGGAGGATAACAAACGGGGGAATATATTCTTATTATCGTTAGTGGCAGCCTTTGGCATGGTGAATCGCATGGATACGGCGTTGTTTTTTTTCCCTGCGATGTTTTGGAGTTTTTGGCGCGCCCGTTCCCGCGCCACCTTTGGTTTTATGCTGTTGGGGCTAGTGCCTTTTTTCCTTTGGGAAGCTTTTTCGATGGTATATTATGGCTTTCCTTTTCCAAATTCCTACTATGCAAAGCTCGGCACCGGCATTCCTGCATGGGAGAAGATCCGCCAGGGGGGATATTATTTCCTGGATTCCCTGCACCGGGATCCCGTGACATTGTGCGTGTGCGCTGCTGGATTGTTGTTTCCCTTTGCACTGCGGCGTTGGAAGGATTCCGCCCTGGCGTTGGGGGTCTTGCTATATTTGGCGTATATCGTAAAAATTGGCGGAGATTTCATGAGCGGCCGTTTTTTCGCCGCACCGTTATTTTGCGCGGTGTTGCTGTTGAGCCGTTTGCAGGCTCCGGGATTGGGATGGCGGTGGGCGCCGGGATTCGTCCTGGTCATCTCCCTTGCATTCACCGTGCCGTGTTCCTCTTTGTTCAGCGGGAAAAGCGGCAAGCCTGTGGTTGGACAGAAAATAACCGAACATGGCATTACCGATAACCGCCGCATGCATGGATTTTTTGAATCTCTTCATTTAAACGGCACCAAACACGCCGGTATTCCGTCAAAACAAGCCCACGAGGCCCGTCCGCCGATGCAGTGGGTGATAGCGGCTGGGGCCACCCCATTTCAAGGGGGGCCGAGCGTACACTATGTGGATATTCTGGCGTTGACGGATCCGTTGTTGGCCCGCTTGCCCGCGGTGGCCGATGTCCGGTGTTTGGTGGCGCATAATATACGAACCATCCCCGGAGGATATTTTGAAACGTTGTGTTCCGGGGAAAATCAGTTTGCCGACAAGCACTTAGGGGAGTTTTATGAACATCTCAGGGTAATTACACAGGATCCTGTTTTTTCTTGGGTGCGCTGGAAGACCATTGCGAGCATGAATATGGGCACGTTTAATGCCTTGATTGATTTTACCACCTATCGGTTTTTTTCGGATAGTGACATTCCTGAAAGCCCTTGTCCCCCCGCGGATAGAGGAGAATAAAAACAGGGAACAGACACGGACCGGCACAGACGCACACGGAAGGCCCTAGCACGGGTATGCGCGGCAAGAGAAAGATCGGGATGCGGGCGGGCTTTTCATTTTAGTATAAAATACGTAAACTATACGACGAAGAAAATGCATGGCGCGGAACGCGTGGATTGGCAGGATAAGTTGACGGTTTCCGGGAAGGCATGGTATTTTTTAGAAAAAGCCGAGTGACGGGAAATATCATGAGGATGCAGCATGAAAAAACGTTGTTTTGTTTCTCCGAATGGCGCCCCGGTTGCGGGGCCATATTCGCCTGCGGTTGCGGCGGGTAATTTATTGTTTGTTTCAGGTCAAATCCCGATGGCGCGGGATGGAAGCGGGATTCGCCGTGGAACTATCGAGGAAGAAACACGGCAGTCGCTGGACAATCTGAAAGCCGTGCTGGAAGATGCCGGTTCGGGGTTGGCGCAGGTGGTGAAAGTTTCCGCCTTTTTGTTAGACATGAATGACTTTGCTGCGTTTAATCAGGTGTATAAGGAATACTTTCCGTCGGAATGCCCGGCGCGGATCTGTATTCAGGCAGGCCGCCTTCCCTTGGACAGCAAGGTGGAGGTGGAAGCCATCGCGATATTGCCCGAAGCGTAAAGCAGGAGTGACAGTCCGTTTTGATGTATGGAATGAGGTACAGTCTGATTGTGATGGGATTGGCGGCGTGGACCGCGCTGGCCGCGGAAGTGCCGCAGGATCCGGTGGAATGCAACAATCTTGGGATTCAAGCATATAATGCGGGGCGGTTTGAAGAGTCGCTGAAGTGGTTTGAGCGGGCCTACCGGGATGCGCGGGATAATGAGGTGGTTCGCCGCAACCTGTGCAATGCGCGTCAGGCCTTGGCGAACGAATTAGCCAAAAACAATAATCTGAGCGACGCCGTAAAACAACTCAATCAGGCGATTGGCATTGATCCGGAGAATCCCGCGCCTTTGATTCAATTGGGCGCGTATTGTTTGCGCATGGATCGTGTCTCGGATGCAATATTCCGTTTGGAAGAGGCCATCGAGTTGAAGCCCGGCGAACTGGACGCGCATGAACTGCTGGGCGAGGCGTATTACCGTGACAACGACATCCCCTCCGCTCGGGTGCAGTGGGATTATGTGCTGCAAATGGATCCGAACCGCAAGGAACTGAAGGAGCGTTATGACAAGGCTTTCCGCGAGGAGAGCGTGGAAACGGATTTCAACCGCGCAGGGTCGAGGCATTTCAAGATCAGTTATCCCAAGGGAATGACCTATCCGTTACGGGCACGTGTATTGAACATTCTTGAAGGCGCGTACTGGGATATCGGGCGCAAGCTTGGGGGGATCTATCCGCCGCCGCCCATACAGGTAATAATTTATGATGCCACTCAGTTTTCCGAAGCCACGCAAATGGATGCCAACATCGGCGCGGTATATGACGGGAAAATTCGCGCGCCCATGACCGATGATTCGGGGCAATCGCTGGTTGAAGAAGAACTCAAGCGCCGTCTGGTACATGAGTATGTTCACGTGGTGATTCGGCACCGGTGCGAAGACAAAGTGCCTTGGTGGCTGAATGAAGGGCTGGCCGAGACCTTGTCCAGGGAAATGGATGCTGGCGAGACGGAGATATTGCGGAAGGCGTATGCGGGGGGGGTAAACTTTCATCTAGCAGCCCTGGAAGCGCATCAGCTCAAGGCGTTGGGCCCCCAGGCATTACGGCTGGCCTATGCGCAATCTCATGCGACCGTTACGCTGCTGTGGAACCGGTTTGGGCAGAGCCGTATGCAGCCTTTCCTGGGGGATATTGCCGCAGGCATTGCACCGGAGGAAGCCCTGCGCCGGAATTATCGTAAAACCTACCTCAAACTTGAGGAGGAAGTAGAATCAAGTCTTTGATGTGTTGTCCTGTTATTTCCGGCGGTCGATGAGATAGTTGGAGCCTGGGAGGGATTTTGCGTATTTTTTTACGTCGGCTGTCCGCGCGCTAATGTCCGCAATGTGTTCTACATGGGCGCTTCCGGTATCCACCACGGCGATGGAGCAGGTCATGAGGGGAAAGACCTGTGGATTGCCCCGTCTGTCCATGGAATGAATCCCCCCCTGATTTCGATCCTCGTCGTCGTAGAAATTGGGGACAATCAGGTCGAAATTGCGTAGGATCTCTTTACAGGCGGCATCGGCCATTCCGGAGGGCGTGATGAACACAAAATCGTCGCCGCCGATATGGCCCACGTAGGTGTCGGGATGATTCAATTGCCGCAGTGCATTGACGAGGATGCGCGCGGTCATGCGCAACACTTCATCGCCCCTGCTGAACCCGTATTTATCATTGAAAGGCTTAAAATTGTCCAGGTCAAGGTACCCCATGGAAAAGGGCTTCTCCAAAGCGAGGCGTTGTTCCGCTTCTCGGATGATAGTGATGTTTCCGGGAAGCCCGGTCAAGGGATTGGCGTTGACATCGCGTTGTGCGCGCGCGATGCAAAGGCGCACACGGGAGAGCAACCCGGAAGGCGACACCGGGCGGATGAGATAATCGTCGGCGGGTGTTCGATGCCAGTCGATGGCATCAAGGTCTTCCGAAGCGACGGTAATGATAACAGGGAGGTGGCCGTAAACATGATCACTCTTGACTTCTTCGAGCAGGGTGATTTTTGCGTTGCTCGTGCCGGGCATGCCATAAGGAAGCACAATGCACGAGGGCTGATCGGCATAAATGGCGGCCAGGATATCGCGGTTGCTGTGGGCGGCATGTACGGAGAAGCCCGCTTCCCGGAGGGGCGCAACCAGCCGTTCCGATCGTTCGGGGTCGGTTTCAATGATCAATATCGTTCCAGGAATTGAATTACTCATAGAGGAGCCGTACTATTTGCAAAGAGATTAACGCCTTGGAAAAACTCCTGTTCCGCGCCTTGAAGAATGCCATCAATGCGTTCAAAAGAAAGTCCCAGAGCGCGAAATTCCTTATGTTCGATAGGCGGCATGGTGGGGTCGCCCGCGTTGCCATACCCCATGCCCCGCGCAAGGATATCGGCCAGTTGCACAATTGCGGCGGTTCCTGGGCTTTGTTTGGCGCGATCAGGATGGTGGTGATAGGTAATGGCATCGCTCAGGCGCTGGGGCAGATGCCAATATTCCGCGACCCATCCTGCCACCATGGCATGATGATAGCCGAAGATTTCTTTCTCTGCTTCGACAATGTGGCAGTGCTTTAGTTGGGCCACATCGAGCGCGGCATCATAGTCGGATTTCGCCAAGTAAGCCATCACCACCTTGCCCAAGTCATGGAGCAGCCCCGATACCATGATTTCGTCTGGTTCGCGCACATTCAGTTCCTTGGCGATCCTGCGGCTCAGCACCGCCACTCCAAGACTGTGTTCCCACAGGCCCCGGATATTTTGGGCCAGGGCATCAAATACGGTGGTGCTCAATACGAGGCCTTTGACCACGTTGAATCCCAGCAGGACCAGGGCATGCTTGACCGATGAAATCCGCCCCGGAAATCCGTAAAAGGGGGAGTTGACCATTCGCAGCAGTTTTGCACTCAACACCTGGTCCCGTGCGATGCAATCGCCGATCTTCTGTACATTGCTGTTCTCTTCCTCCACCATACTTACAATTACCTGGACCACGCCCGGCAAGGTTGGCAGATTGGACAGGTCTTGGATTTCGCGCCGCAGCCGCTCCGCTGATAAGGCCAAAGTGTTATTCTCCCATGCTCATGAGCATCGTTTATTCCAAACGCATGGCTTGAAACCGGTTTTCTATGGTTGCTTTCAGTTGCAGTAAAATCGGATCCTCCACGCCTTCGAACCGTTTCTGCAACTGTTCCAGGCGGGAGTCAATATCCTGTGCGCGGCGGTTCGTTCCCTCCACCACCACGCTTTCGATGCCGGCATTTGACAAGCGGCCAATCGCCGCCTCTGTCAGCCGAAACCCAGCGGGGCAGAGCATTACTCCCATGGGATTCGTTACGGACGCCGCCAATATCTGACCAGGCTTCAATTGACTCACATTGACAAGTTCCACGGAAGGCGTTCCTTTATCCGGTCTTTGGTTTCCTGCAACAAATGCATTGTACGGGAGATCCAGAAAAGCTGTCAAAGGGAAGAGGCATTTGCGCAAACCTCCGATCCCTGGAAACTTTGATCACCCCTTCAATACAGGTTCAGCGTGAAACCTAAGACCGAGCGCACGGATAACCTTCAGAACCGTATCGAAACTGGGGACGCGTTCACCAGAAAGTGCTTTATAAAGACTTTCTCTTGAAAGTCCGGCATCGTGCGCCACTTGAGTCATACCCTTGGCACGGGTGATATTACCCAAAGCCTTGGCTACGATTGCAGCATTGCCGTTTGCTTCTTCCAAGCTCGCTTCCAAATAGGCCGCCATTTCTTCAGGAGTGCGTAGATGTTCGGCAACATCGTAGCGGGTAGTAGGGATTTTTGGCATAGTCAGACTCCTATATCCACCTTGCAAATAGATTCGTTTTTCGGATTTCAGACATGATTGTATTGTATCCAGCAGACTACATCTTGTCAATACAGTAATTAGATTGCGATTGTTTTGATGTAGCCGATATTTTGCGATACGATTAACGAACACATCGGGAGAACACACACATGATGTCGTTTGTCATATCGGTTGTAATGATGGCGCCAGGGTTGTTGGGCATGGCAACGGTGGAGGGGTCTGTCATGGACACTATGGGTACTCCCGTGGCCGGGGCGCGGGTATTTTTGGAGCCAGGACTGGCCGGGGCGCTTATGGAGACCACCGCAACGGGAGACGGGCGCTTTATCTTTTCGGATGTTCCAGCGGAAGGAGTGGGAGTGTTCGCGATTGCTCCGGGAATGGGTTTTGGCGGGAAACATGTGAACATAGCCGTGGCGGAGGAGAAAGTGGAGGCCAATATTACTCTTGCCCCTGCCGTCACGTTACCGGGCCGCATAATCAATCATCGGGGCAATGCGGTGGAAGGCGCGCGGATCACGCGGGTTGGTCTGCTGAACGATGCCAAGGTCGGCATCCCGCTGGGCAAGTTGTCCGCTTTTGGCATAGAACTCCCCGTTAGCGATGGGAAGGGAGAATTTTCCATTCCGAATTTGCCCCAGGGGGTGAAAGTGGCAATAAAAATAAATCATCCGGACTATGCGCAGGAGGCCGTGGAAAATGTGATGTTGGATGGCAAGGCACTCAAAATAACGTTGGAGCCTGGAGTAATCGTCCGGGGGGAGGTGAAGTCTCGGGAGAGCCAACGGTCCATCGGGGGAATTTCCGTATTGGTGCGAAATGCACAACCGCCGAATGATACATCCGTTGTGGAGACCGATGCGCAGGGATTGTTTTTCCTTCGCCTGAAGCCTGGCAACTATATCTACCAGGCCGCGGGAGCAGGATTGCGCAGCCCTGGCTGGGAACGTCTTGACGTCCGTGGGGATCAGGAATCTTTGTCGGTAGATTTAATGGTTGCGGCTACGGCCACGGTCCGGGGCGAAATCCGTGATGCCGTAAGCGGTGCGCCCATCCCGGGGGTGAAGATACTGATTGAAACCAATGGGGCGAAGGCGGCGGTAGTACGCACAGGGGTCACAGGCGGTTTTCTTACCACCGTGGCGGAAGGCGATAATCTGGTGCGGGTGGAGAATGCGCCGGGGTATGCACCGCCGGCGCAATCCTATACGCGCATTCGTGTGGCGGCGGGGGAAGAAAAGGTGTTGCCGGGCATGTGGCTTACCCCTCTTCCGGTATACCGGTTGCATGTGTTGGGCGAGGATGGCCAGCAGCCGGTACCCGGCGCAATTGTAACGCTATTGCAGCCTCGGCAAATGGGATGGCATGTTACAGATCCTGAAGGTTGGGCAGGCCTGCGTGTGAGCCAGATGCCGAAGGATGGCCGTATCATAGGATTGGTGGAAGATCCCCGGCACCCTTTGGGGGCACTGTTTGTTATGGGATCGGAAAGCGCTTCGGGGGCGCGCGTGCAACTGCTGAAGCTCGCCGGTGTTTCCGGCACGACAGTGAATGAAAAGGGAAAGGTGGTGGAAGGGGCCGTTGTGGGTGCGGAATTTGCGAGTGGCCTATATGAAGACGACCTGGTGTTGTGGCAGTGCGTTTCTGATCGGAATGGCGTTTTTCTTTGGGAAGCGGTGGTTCCCGGCGCGCCGCAACGGTGCATTGCAAAGGCAGGAAAGGATGGCCTGGGCGTCTCCATGACGTTTAATCCGAAGCCGGAAGCCCGCGAGCCGCTGGGAAATGTGGTGGTTGAAAAAGGGATGCCGGCAGAGTCACTGCTCGGGCGAGCGTTCCCTTTTAAAAAGTATCCCTGCCAACAGGGTGATTTACCGAAGGAGATCGGGCCGGCGGTAATTGTTTTCAGCAGCCTGGATGAATCGGCGGCGGTGATCGAGAGCATGCAGCAGGCGCAAAAGACGCTTGATGCCATGCCGTTGAACTGGATCGTCGTTGTGGATGGCCCCTGCCGCTCAAGAGTTCCATCCATGTCGATCCTTTCAGGAAAAGCGCCTGGAAGAGCCACCACCTGCGTCCTGAATAAAGAAGGGATCGTGGTGTTAGAGACGTTGGGACTTCCACCGTTATATATTTTGCAGAAAGTATGTCAATGAGTTTTTTCATCCTTCGTGCCAAAAAGAGAAGAGGCATTTTGGGTATTCACCGTAAAATCTATTTGGGCGTTATCATTCTTTTGGCGTGTATGCCCCAAGCATTTTCGTTGAACGTGCAAGGCACCGTATTGGACGACGCCGGCAAGATGCTGGCCGGGGCAACGGTTTGGCTGGTGGAAGAGCGGACCGTGCAGAAGACCACCACGGATGCCGAAGGACACTTCTTGTTTGAGTCAGTAAAATGCGGCCTCATCGAACTGGTTGCATTAAAGGAGGGATATGCTCTGGGGGGATATGGAACCTTTCTGACTTCTGATAAGACGATGGAAATACGCTTACGAACCCCCGGTATGCTTTCTTTCCGCGTCATAAACAATAGTTTTTTCCCGGTGGCGGGGGCGCGGATTAAGTGGTTGCTGGTGCGCGGTGGTTTTTCGATTCCGGTGAACCGGTTGACGGAACAGGGATTCCCGTCCTGGCGCGCGGATAAGGAGGGTGTGGTTTCCGTGTCTTGTCTGCCGAAGGGTGCGATTGTACAGTTCGCCGTTGGACACATGAAGTATGCCGACACCCTGGTGGATTTTTTGGATGTGGGGGGGAAGCGCCAGGATGTGGTGTTGTACGAAGGGTACAAATTAAGTGGGCGGGTTGATAATGGAAAGACAGGGGTGGCCGATGCCCAGGTGATCCTGTTCAAAACCGGTGTGCAAGGAGAACGGATTTTTGCGGAGACGGTGAGCGATCCGGAAGGCCTATATTATCTTCGCGCATCGAAGGGGGAGTATTTACTTCGTGCTTCCCATCCGGACTATGCCTCAGTGGAATCGGTCCCTGTTGCTATTTCCGGTGAAACTGAAGAACAAGCGATGGATCTGTCCCTGGCGCGCCCCCGGAAAATTGAAGGATCGGTGCAGTTTCCTGATGGAACACCCTCTCCCGGAGTATGGGTGCGTTTTTCTGCAAATAAACATGTATTGACGGAAACCCATACCGACGAAGACGGGCGGTTTTGTCTTCTCATCGGTACGTCCGATGGGGTGTTGACCATTTTGCCTCCGCCGGGATTCATGACCGATGCCTTGGCGGATATCCCGGTAAAATTAGGGGATGCCCCCAGCGCCTCTTTGACGCCTGTGCGGCTGCGCGAACTTCCCGTCATTTCCGGTCATGTTGCACATGTGGACAGCCAAGTCTTGATTTCTTCTTTGGATCTGGCGGCGCCGCTGTGGGTGCTTTCCGATGAACAGGGCCGGTTCGAAATTCGTTTTACTGATGCGCCTGAAAAGGAGATTGTGCATTTCCGCGCCGAACATGCTCGATCTTTGCTCCGAAAGGATTTTGAAGTCAATCTAAAAAATCCGAAGAATCCTGAAATCACTTTGGAAGCCTTTGAACCGGATACGTCAATACGTCCCCCGGCATTGGACGAAAGTGATCTCACTTCGCTTCTTGGAAAACCGGCTCCGGAATGGTCGTGCAGCGAGTGGTTTAATTCAGAGCCTCGATCCCTGGAATCGCTCCGGGGGAAAGTGGTGATGTTGACTTTTTGGGCGGGATTCGATACCAGCCCTAAGGGTGTAAATCGGATGGAGGAACTCCGGGCGCTCCATGATTTGTTTCATGGGGCGGATAACCTGCAATTTATTGGCATCCATGATGAAACCAGCGAGAAGGATGAAATTAAACAGTATGTGGAACGGCTGGGCGTTGCGTTTCCGGTTGGCCGGGATGCGGAACCGTCAAAGACGTTCTCGACATATGGCATTGGGGCCATCCCGGTGACCATTTTGATCGATAAAAAAGGCATTTTACGTTATTTCACCGTAACGGGGCGGTTGCTGGAGCTTATCAAGGTGTTACAGACGGAAGAATAGGCGAAGCCGCCGGAGCAAGTTTTTTTACTTCATTTATAAGCGTTGCTTCATCCCGCTGGACGTTGTAGCTTCGATTCACATAGCGGATAACGCCTTCTTTATCGATGAGAAACACCGACCGCTTGGCCATTTTCACAAAAAGCAGATTAATAACCGGGACCCCGTATTTTTTCACGATGATCCGGTCTGGATCCGCCACGATGGAAAAGGGCAGATGATATTGGTCTTTAAACGCCCGGCTCTTCTCTAGGGTATCGAGGCTGATTCCGATGAGTACGGTATCGGCCTCATTGAAGGCATTGATGCTGTCGCGGTAACCGCACATCTGCTGGGTGCAATGCGGGGTGAATGCCTTGGGATAAAATGCCAACACAACGTTTTTCTTGCCTTGATAGTCCGAAAGTTTTGTGGTTCCATCATCAAGAGGCGCGGGGAATGTGCAATCCGGCGCCGGTTTGCCGATCTCTACCATCATTTGGCTTCCTCCCGTGCTTTGGCAGGCCATGACGACTCCCACAGACAACAGTCCCGCGCCGACAATCAGCCCGATCGTTTTTTTCCCGAAACATCGCCAGGGTTTCATAGTGGCCTCCCATGCATTGTAACCATTGCGTATAACACGTGATTCAGGTTCGAATATTCCATCCTGTATACTTATGATACCTTATTTGGGTTTAAAGGATACCATAAAAGATGCAAACGTTAGCGGACGCGATTATCACCGAAACATATGAAGAGATGAGTCAGAAGGCGGCGGAATATGTGTTGGAGGCGATACATGGCAAACCGGACGGTGTGATTTGTGTGGCGACGGGAGCCAGTCCATTGGGCGTATATGCCGAACTTGCACAGCATGCCGAAGACCTCAAGCAAGTTCGTGTACTGAAGTTGGACGAGTGGGGGGGGCTCCCCATGGATGATCCTTCCACGTGTGAAGTCTATATTGAAAAACATGTGCTGACTCCTTGGAACGTAACGCGGGACCGGTATGAGGGGTTTAGGAGTGATGCGCCGGATGCCGAAGCGGAATGTCAGCGCATACACCAGCGCATTCAGGAACTGGGTGGAATCGATATAGCGATTTTGGGGATGGGGGAGGATGGGCACATAGGATTAAACTACCCTGATGATTGGATCCCCGCCCTGGCGCATCCGACGGATTCCTGCGCCTTAAAACACGCTATGCTGAAGGCCGCACAAAGTGCACCGACGCACGGATTAACCCTTGGAATGGTTGAAATTCTAAGCGCACGGCGCATTATTCTTGTGGTGAACGGCGCCAATAAGGCCGAGGCCGTGGAACTCCTTATGTCCCAGAAACTCAGCACCTATTTTCCGGCGTCCTTTCTATGGATGCATAAAGAGGTGTTTTTTGTTCTGGACCGGCCTGCTACACTCTATACATAAAGGACAACAATCATTTTTGTGTTTGGGATATGCAATTGCTATTCGACATCATCACCGAAGGTCATGTCACAATGAGTTGGATACACGAGGAGACAAAATAAATGGTTACTGTCCCTATTTATTTGCTGCTGGCAGGGTTGGCGGTAGCGCAAGCAGAACCGGTGGGAAGACCAGTGCACGTGGTAAGCATCGGATTTAGCCGGATGCCTTTGGACAACCTTGTTTCTTTAGTAGAAAAAGAGGCCGCACAGGGGGCGGATCTTATTGTGTTGCCGGAAACCTGCACGGGAAACACGAATCCTGAAACAGTGGACGGTAAGACGGTCAAATCGATGGGTGAGTTGGCAAAAAAATATCATACCTATATTGCCTGTGCCATGGATCGCATGGACGGGGATAAACGGTTAAATTCGGTGGTTCTTCTGGACCGCGAAGGAAATGTGGCGGGCATCTATAACAAGGTATTCCCCTTTTGGTCTGAATATGATCTCAAGCCGCCGGTGAACGTGGGGGAGGATGCGCCGGTGTTTCAAGCGGATTTTGGGAAGATTGGTTTTGCCATTTGTTTTGATGCCAACTTTCCGGAGGTTTGGCAACGCCTTGGGGATCAGGGCGCTGAGTTGGTGCTCTTTTGCAGCGCCTATTCTGCGGGGATGTCGCTCCAAGCGCAGGCCATCACCAATCATTACTATATTGTGTCTTCCACGTTGCGTGCGGATTGCCACGTCTTCGATATCACGGGTGAACTGCTGCTTTATGAAAAGAGCAGCGATATCAACGTTTCGCGGGTTACGCTCGATTTGGACCGGTGTATTTTTCATCAGGATTACAACATGCCCCAGCGGGAGAAACTTCTGAAAGAGCATGCTGACGATATTTTTCAGGAGAAGTGGCTGGATCGCGAAGCGTGGTTTGTATTCAAGGCGAAGCGCCCGGGAGTCAGTGCGCGGGCGCTGGCGCAAGAATATGGCATGGAAGAGTTGCGCGATTATGTGGCGCGCAGCCGGTATCAAATTGATCAAAAGCGCGGCTGTCCCTTTTGGGAAAAAGTGGTGAAGGAGCAAGTCGAATCCTCGAAACAGCGGTTCCCGGAAAAATGAACGACTGACATCGGCGACGTGAACGTCTATTCAGATAAGAGCGTTTCTCTGTTTGATTCAGCCGAACCGCTTACTCCCCCACAATGTTTCTGATTATTTCGAAATACTTCTGATCCTTCTCGTCCACCGTGATGGTCTCACCATTCTTGAGGGCGGCGAACATCACGGAGTTTCGTACGAACTGGGATGGGCTTTCGATGGCGTTGGCATAAACCTGCTTGCGTGTTGCTTCATCCGCGCTGTTTATGCACTTCATCGCGCGCTCAATGCGTTCCTTCTGTTGCGGAGCAGTTCCCGCAATGATCCAGATTCCCTCAACCACCGCCTTGGCCTTGGCTTCCGCAGCTTCATTTTCAATGAGAAAGGTTAACCGATCCACGGCATTATCAATGTTGCCGCTCACCAAGGGATCGACTGATTTCTCTTTAGCCGCTTTGAGAGGGACGAGGGCATCGGTGTTCATCATATCGCCCAAGGCAAAGGCAACACAGCGGCGTGTATAGGCGCTGGGGTCATCTGCAAGGAGGCGCACAAGGGTATCATAGGCGCCGGCATCACGTATGGCGCCCAGGGCCAGCGCCGCCATCCCCCGTGTGGTGTCCTCTTTGTGGGTAAGCAGCGCTCGAAGCGGCGCGAACGCGGGGGAGGGGTCATCCCAGTTCAACGTGTTAATGATATAGACGGCGGAC
>ERZ795059.1020-NODE-1020-length-32814-cov-6.862938_pt1 | contig 32814 bp, 29 predicted proteins | sample MGYA00375143_ERZ795059 | MGnify/ENA primary metagenome ERZ795059 (study PRJEB30188, sample SAMN05720168) | activated sludge metagenome | isolation source: Anaerobic digester | place: USA | collected 2015-01-07 ... | reverse complement strand
GGCCTTTCGCGTAGTCAAACAGAAGATAGAACGCGAAAGGCCCGGTGCAGATATTCCCCCTTGGATATATGCGGTTGGGAGAAAAATTCGTGTCCAGATATTTCGGGCTTCCGGGATTAGACATGTCCAACTTTGGAATAAGCATCCTGCCGATAAATCTTCAGAGCCTAGAAGTGTTATGGGCGCTTCTGTTGACGCGGATTCAGATCGTTTTGGGAATGTTGATAGTAACGGTATTTTTATGTCTGCGAATGATATGATCGCTTTAATTGCCTATTTTTTAAAGAAAGAAATTGGATTAGATGGATCGATTGGGAAAACGGTCGCGACGAGTAATTTTGTCAATGCGATTGCGGAGTTTTTAAATGTTGATCTTGATGAAGAAAAAGTAGGATTTAAAGAATTTGTGAATAATACCATCACGAAAGGAAAAGATTATCTTGTTGCTGGAGAAGAAAGTTCGCATGTCGCTATTGGTCCATTTATGCGTTCTTGGGATGATGGGATTGTTGTCGGTCTTATGGGATTATGGATTATGGCCAAAACAGGAAAGAGTTTAACAGAATATAAAGACATGATTCAAAAGACCCTTGATAAGAAGTTTATGATTACGACTTTGACACGACGAAGTCAAATAGTCAAAGATATCATTATCAATAAAGTAGCTCAGACGAATCAAGAAATAGCAAATATTTTAAAAGGAGAGGAAAGAGCTTTAACCGAAGTTGAATTGGAGTCGTTATCTTTAGTGCAAGAATTAGAGAAGATGCAACCTCAAAAAGTGAAAGCCATTAATACGAAAGATGGCGTAAAATTAGTTTTGGCGTCTGGCGATTGGGTTCTTATTCGTCCTTCAGGCACGGAACCGGCCGGGAAAGCTTATGTAGAAGTGGCAGGAAATTATGCGGCCAGTGAAACAGATATGCAGAAAAAGTTTAGCGAACTCTCTTCTATCGTTGATCAAATGATAGGGTATTCTGGCGATAACGCTATGGTGTCACAACAGATAGATGATGAATATGATGAAGGGAATGTGCTTTCATTATATCAAGAACAATCGGATTACGCCATGGTCGGGGATTTAAAAGATAAGGCGTATCAGTCGGCGAATATTTTTAAACAGGACTATCCTCAAATATATAATCTTTTAACAGGAAGAATAGAAGGTCTTTATTGGGAATTATTGAATCCTTTAAAAGTAAAATCAGTAAGACAAGAATTGCAAATGTTTGCTGATGGAAAATTAACAGAGGCTATTACTAGAAATATTAATCGATTACAAGAGATTCAGGAAAAAGAAAATAAGAAATCGCTGGAATCCCCGTCAGATATTTGGGCACGTGCTTCTCGGGAAAAGGGATTATGGCAACAAGCGGACAATCTTTTGTTAACGGTGTTACGATCCAAGACTTCTGACCTTGCGATGGTGGCGGAAATAAAAGAGGCTTACAATGCGATTAATCCATTGAAGAATAAGAATATTGCCGTATATAATTTAATGCACGATAGAATTGAATTTTTAGAACTTAATTATTTGAATTATCAGAAACGGCAAGGATTTATTAGAGAATTAGAAATGTTTTCACAAGGTAAATTGTCAGAGGCCATAGAAATAAATATTCAACGATTAGAATCCCTTGGGGATCAAGAAGCAAAAGCATTATGGATACAGGCTAAGGAAGCTATAGAAAAAAACGAGAAAGATAATGCTTTGATCACAGAAATCCCTGTTTTCTCGAGTATAAAAGATTTTTATTCTCCGGGAGAAGGCAAGGCGATTATTAACCAAAAGAATTATTATTTAAATTTATTTAATTTGGATTTTGGAACAAAGATTTACCGTTTAAATCTTTTTTATGGGGATTTCGATGATAAAGGGGAAATAGGAACTCAGATTGCATTATATGATTCTTATGATAGACCACTGGCCCGTTTAAAGGTTTTTGGAGAAAATTTATTAACTCTTAATTGGAGAGATGCTTTTCAGAAGTTGGCTGATGAAGGGAAAATTCGATTTTCTGATGAGAGTAATGAATTAACTCAAAAAAGATATCGGGAACTCAATGAAGCTGTCAGAGAAATGAATTTAAATAATCAACAAATTATTCAAGCTAAAATTGATTTGGAGAACCCTGAATTTAAGCCAGAAGATAAGGATCTCATAAAAACAAGAATAGAAATTCTTTTAAGAGTCGCGCAAGGATATATTTATTCTGGTAATTTGGAATCTTCTTATCGGATTTTAGTTGAATCAAAAGAATTGTTGTCGAAGATCTCAGGATTAACAAGCGAAGAAAAGAAAGATTTGGAATTTAATTTAAAGAAGGGGACTTTTTATTACAATCAGGCCGTTGATTCTTCTCAAGATGAAAATTTATTTAAGATTCAGGATTCGAGTGTCGGTGGTATTGATTTGAATCCTGAATTTTTAGATATGCAGATTAAACGTGATGGTAAGGGTGTTCCGCTTCCGCTTAATCTTCAGCCGCTGGAAACTCTCAAGATCGAAGGATTTATTCCGGTAATTATCAATATCACGCCGGTTGAAAATTTTCCGATGTTGTTAGGCGTTAATGAAAAAGATACTAATGAAAAGAAAATAAGTTTTGTTCAACCGGAATTAAATCCCGTTGAGCCGTTAGATAGAAAAATATTGAAGGCATAAAAAGATTTAGACTATTGGGGGGTTAAGGCTGTGGATTTTTAAAGAGAGATTTTAAAAACCACAGCCTTTTTTACTTTGCGGTCACCTCGGAGCGAGGGTGGTTAGGGAATAATTTGTTTTGTCCTTGAAGGGGATTCTGGAAAAGAGTAGAATCCTTCGCATGAGTAAGGGCAAGAAAATAGTAACTAAATCGATAGCTCCGAAGAGTTTCTTAGGTTTTATTTTTCGTTCTAAATTAGCGGTTTTTATTATTATATTAAATGCTTTTGTTTTTTGGTTTATAAAAACATCGCCTCATGCGCAAAACTATCTTCCCAAACTTGTTTTTTACCCTGGAAATATTTTAAAAGGTTATTGGTGGACTTTCTTAACATCAGGATTCATTCATCTCCAATGGTCGCATTTTTTATTGAATATGCTCGCTGTTTTTGTCTTTTCCTATGTGGTTGAAAAACATTTAGGATTTTGGAAAACATTTTTTATTTATTTTGGCGCTTTATGTATTTCTATGATTTTTTCTTCTTTGGCGTATGTGTTTTTTCTTCATAAAAATTTAGTTATTATTGGTGCATCCGGCGCGGTTATGGGATTGGTCAGCGCGGCCATGCTTTTGGACCCTTTTTGTATCACATGGGAAATGATTGTTCCTGTGCCGATGATGTTGAAAGGTTGGCTTTTTATTTACGCCGATATGAAAGGTTTTCTTAATGGCGAAACAGATGGCATTGGTCATTTAACGCATTTGTTCGGTTATATTTCGATTGCTATGCTGGTCTATTTCTTGTCTAAAAAAGACAGAAAGAAAATGCGTAGCGGCCTTGTGATCAATGTTGTCTCTTTAATAGGAGTACTTCTTTTAAGAAACTATTTGATAAATCACTTTAGAGAAGATAATATCAATAATAAGAAAATAGAGCAGAAGAAAGTTGTTGCGATTCAAGTAAAGAAATAATAGTCCTCATTTTTTAAAAGGGAGGTTGGCATGAATTTTAAAGATTCGGATGTCCTTTTTATTCAGAAGTTTTTCGGGAATATTAAGGTTTCTGATGTGATGAATAAAGAAGTGATTTCTGTGCGTCAGGATGCCGAAGGGAGCGAGGTTCAAGAAAAATTTATTCGCTATAGAGTTAATCATATTGTTGTGACCGATGGATATCAAAAAGTAGTCGGGCTTATCAGCCGTAAATATCTCTATAAAACGCAATCGCCTCGCAAAATTATGCAGGAAGAAATTGATTTTGAGCCGGATTTGATTATTGACGGCGATAATTTTTATTCTCGCGAGACATTAGACAGTATTATTATTCATAATATTATGCAAAAAAATCCTTTAACCTTAGGTCCAGAAGAAAGTTTTGCGCAAGTGATAAAAATTATGGCATCACGGTTTATTGCCTGCATTCCCATTGTTGATAAACAAGGACACGCCATCGGGGTCATGACGGATGTTGATGCCATTCGTTTTTTTGCTAAAGTCCTGTCATTGTAATATCTTATCATGAAATTTTACGCAGATTTTCATATTCATTCCCGTTTTTCTCGTGCGACCAGCCGCGACCTTAATCTTGAGGAACTTACTTATTGGGCGCGATTAAAAGGCCTTCATATTGTAGGCACTGGTGATTGTATTCATCCGCAGTGGCTTGATGAAATCAAAAAGAAACTTGAACCTGCCGAAGAAGGATTATTTAAATTAAAAAAGCCGTTTGAATCATCGCTTTTTAAAGGGTGCCCCGACTCCTGCAGAAATCAAGAGATGCGTTTTATTTTGACAACAGAAATTTCAAATATTTATAAAAAAAAAGATAAGGTGCGGAAGGTTCATAACATTGTTTTTTTTCCCACTTTAAACGCCGCTGAAGATGTTCAGAAAAAGCTTTCTGCCATTGGCAATATTCGTTCTGACGGACGGCCTATTTTAGGAATGGATTCCAAAGATCTTTTAGAAGTCGTATTGGAATCGGATCCGTTAAGTTTTTTAGTCCCGGCGCATATTTGGACGCCCTGGTTTTCTGTGTTGGGATCCAAAAGTGGATTTGATTCTATCGAGGAATGTTATGAGGATTTATCGAAATATATTTTCGCGCTTGAGACCGGATTATCCTCTGATCCTCTGATGAATTGGCGTTTAAGCCGGTTAGATCCGTATATTTTGATTTCGAATTCCGACGCGCATTCGGCGTCTAAGTTAGGCTGAGAATGCAATATTTTTGATACAGAGTTTTCATATCCGTCTATTTATCAAGCGCTTTCTGACAAGAAAGATAAAGGATTGATAGGTACTGTTGAATTTTTTCCTGAAGAAGGGAAATATCATTACGACGGCCACCGCGATTGTCATGCCCGGCTACATCCGCAAGAAACAATTAAAAATAAAGGATTGTGTCCGGTATGTAAAAAGCTGGTCACTGTCGGCGTTATGGCGCGCGTGGAAGAATTAGCGGATCATCCTGAAGGACGAAAAGCCCCGCGAAGCCGTCCGTATTATTCTTTGATTCCTCTTCCTGAGATTATTGCGGATGCCAAAGGAGTAGGGGCCAATAGTAAATCAGTCGAAGATATTTATAAAAGTATGCTTGAGAATTTAGGGAATGAGTTATTTATTTTGCGCGAAGCGTCTTTAAAAGATATTGAGAAAAAAACAGGATCATTGATCGCGGAAGGTATTAAGCGCGTACGTAGTGGGAAAGTTCATATCGCCGCGGGTTATGATGGAGAATTTGGAGCCATAAAAATATTTGATGAACAAGAGCGTGAAATCAGTAAAGAACAGCTATCTTTCTTTTAATGTCTATTGTCGCTTCCCTTAATATATCTCAACTTCAAGCGGTGCAATATCAAGGCCGTTATTTATTAATTATTGCTGGTCCCGGGACAGGGAAAACTCATACCTTGACGTATCGGATAGCCGAATACGTGAGATATCTTTCTTCAGGACAGAAAATATTAGCAATTACTTTTACGAATAAAGCGGCGCAAGAAATGCGTGTAAGATTGATGCCTCGCATTATTGATCTTGATGAAAAAGTACTGATAGGGACGTTCCATCAATTTTGTCTGTTTTTATTAAAAAAATATATTTTAGAAACATCTTTGCCTAAGGATTTTCAGATTGTTTCACAAGAACAGATTAAGAAAATCGCGCAAGAGCTTTGGCCGGATCTAAAGACAAAAGATCTTAAAGATAAATTAGAAGGTATTTCTCGATGGAAGGCGATGTCATTTGGGCAAAAAAAACCGCGAGATGTTGTTTTGTATGATAAGCATTTGCGTCAATATGGCTTTTTAGATTTTGATGATCTTTTATGCGAGGCAGGGGCTTTATTAAAAGGGAATTTCAGAATTTTAAAAGAAATACAAAAAAGTTTTCCCCATGTTTTTGTTGATGAATATCAAGATATTAATTGCTGTCAGCATGATCTTTTGAAATTATTAGTTGGCCCAGAGAACTTTTTAACAGCGATTGGCGATCCGAATCAAGCTATTTATGGATTTCGCGGGGCTGATGTGAAATTTTTTGAAAGTTTTCAGGATGATTTTCAAGGTGCGCAAGAAGTCTTTTTATCTGACAATTATCGTTCGTCTAAAGATTTATTATCCGCCTCAAGCCAAGTTATTACGAAAAGTCAAACTGTTTCTGTTGCACCGTTGGTTGCGCGGATTTATTTGGAAGGAAAATTAATCGTTCGTGAAAATATGACAGAAAAAGCCGAAGCGGAATATGTGGTCCATGAAATCGAGAAATTAGTAGGAGGCATCAGCATGTTCTCGCAAGATTCTGGGCGTGTTGAAACAGACAATATTGATAATAAATGTTTTGGCGATATTGCTGTTTTTTGTCGTATGAAAGCGCAAATGTCCACATTAGCGAACGCTTTTGAACGTAGCGGCATTCCTTATGAAACGCCCAAAATTCAGGAACAAGAATTCTTAGAGAATCCGGATATCATTCGTATGAATGAATTATATGAAAAAAGTGAGCGCGTGCAGTTAATGACTTTACACGCCGCTAAAGGATTGGAATTTTCTGTTGTTTTTATTGTCGGGTGTGAGGAAGGCCTTTTACCTTTAAATCGGGAAGAATTGATAACAGATATCGAAGAGGAGCGGCGGCTTTTTTATGTGGGGATGACACGCGCGAAAGAGAAACTTTATTTAACATACGCCAAACGGCGATTTTTATTCGGGAAAAAATATCATAACGAAACATCGCGTTTCATTGCAGATATTCATGAAGAATTAAAACAATATGAAAAAGATTTATTTAAACCAAAGAAAATAAAACAAGAAGCGCAAGGGGATCTTTTTAGCGTATAAACTATTCGAGAATGATGATGAAAGAAATGCCGCAAGAGGTTATTAATTCCAGCGATATTGATTTTAATAAAAAATTTACGCGCGCGTATGATCTTTTGGAAAACACATCGAAGAATGTTTTTATTACAGGTAAAGCTGGCACAGGCAAATCGACGCTTTTAAAATATTTCCGTGATCATACATTAAAAAATATTGTTGTTTTAGCCCCGACAGGTGTTGCCGCGCTTAATGTTCAAGGGCAGACCATCCATTCTTTTTTTCGATTTAAACCGGATGTCACTTTAGATACGGCTGTAGAAAATCGGATGCGCAAAACTCAGCGTGCGATTTATGAGAAGTTAGATGCTATTGTGATTGATGAGATTTCAATGGTGCGTGCGGATTTGTTGGATTGCGTGGATGCATTTTTGAAAGTTTATGGCCGTTATAAAAATGAGCCTTTTGGCGGTATTCAAATGGTTTTTTTTGGAGATCTTTATCAGCTCCCGCCGGTCGTGACAAAAACAGATCAAAAGGCGTTCGCGGGTGTTTATAAAAGTCCATATTTTTTTGACGCGCGTTCGTATCAGGACTTGAATTTAGAATTTATTGAATTTGATAAAATTTATCGACAAAAAGAAGAGGATTTTATTCGATTGTTAGGAGCTATTCGTAATCGTATGGCCACAGAGGCGCATTTAAAAGAACTCAATGAGCGTGTGAACCCTTTTTTTAAACCCAAAGATGATGAGTTTTATATTTACTTAACGACAACGAATGCATTGGCAGATAAAATTAATTATCAGCATTTAAATGAATTAAAAACACGCGCCTATCATTACGATGGCGATATGACAGGTAAATTTGATGAAAAAAATTTACCCACACCAATATCCTTAGACGTTAAATGGGGCGCGCAGGTTATGCTTTTAAATAATGATCCGCAGGGGCGATGGATTAATGGAAGCATTGGACGGGTTCTTTCGGCGGATGAATCTTCTGAGATCATCCAAGTTGGCCTTTCGAATGGACAGGTTGTTGAAGTGACGCCTTTTACATGGGAAATGTTTCGATATTTTTATAATGAAGAAACAGAAAAAGTAGAGTCAGAATCGGTAGGGTCTTTTCGTCAATATCCGCTACGTTTGGCCTGGGCGGTTACTATTCATAAAAGCCAAGGACAAACTTTTTCAAAAGTAATTGTGGATATTGGTTATGGGACTTTTGCACATGGACAGGCGTATGTGGCTTTAAGTCGGTGTTCGAGTTTTGATGGTTTAGTCTTAACACGTCCTATACGAAAAGAGCATATTCTTTTAGATAAACGTGTGGTAGAATTCATGCTCCAGCATGCGTCATCTTTAGCAAAATAATAATTTTGTAATTTTATAAATAGTAAGGTCTTGTCAAAATTATGAAACAAAAGATTTTTTATATTTTTATTCTTTTATGTGTTGGTATTTTAATTTATTCCAACAGCTTGCATGGAGAATTTCAATTTGATGATGCCGGCTACATCCTTGAGGATCCCCACATTCGGCAATTTTCAACTCTTTGGTGGGAGGCAGGCTCTTGGAATATCCGTTTTATTTGTTTATTATCTTTTGCCCTTAATTATTATTTCCATAAAATTGATGTTTTTGGTTATCATCTGGTCAATTTGATTATTCATTTGTTAAATGCTTTATTGATATTTCAATTTATTCGTCTTTTATTATCCACGCCAAAGTTCAAGAAAGAAAAATGGCTTTCTCATAAAGATGGATTTGCTTTTTTGGTCGCGTTTTTATTTTTAACGCACCCGTTACAAACGCAATCCGTCACTTATATTTCTCAACGTTTTGCCTCTTTCGCTACATTTTTTTATGTGGCCTCGATTTGTTTTTATCTTAAAGGTCGCATGGGAGATCTTAAGAAAAATAAAAATTTATTTTATTATTGGGCTTCCGCACTCACAGGGCTTTTGGGAATTTTTACTAAAGAAATTGTGTTTACGCTGCCTTTTGTGATTTTTCTTTTAGATGTTTTGTTTATTCAAGAAGAAGGGAAATCTTTTAAAAAGTCTGGAACGGTTTTTTTCATTATCATGTTGTCTTTCGCGATGATTATTCCTCTGATGTACAAAATTTTTGGTGACACCTTGTTTTGTTTAAGAAATCCTTCGGAATCTCACGCCGGGGATATTGTCACGCCGGTTAATTATCTTTTGACTCAATTTCGCGTTGTTCCGATTTATATCAGATTGTTATTTTTTCCTTTGGGCCTTAACTTGGATTATGATTTTCCAGTTTCTTCAAGCTTGATAGAGCCCATTACTACATTAGGCGGATTAATATTTTTGCTGTTTGTAATTTGGCTGGGCTTTGTTTTATTGAAAAAGAATCGTCTCATCGCGTTTGGTATTTTCTGGTTTTTTATTACAGCGTCGATAGAATCGAGTTTTATTCCTATTAGGCATGTCATTTTTGAACATCGCACTTATTTGCCGTCAATAGGATTTTTTATCGCAATTGTCTTTGCGCTTTCGTCTGTTGTGAGAGATTTTAAAAAAGTCGCTCTTATCTTAAGCGTGATCGCGTGTATTTTTTCTTTTTTGACGTATGAACGCAATAAAGTGTGGAAAACAAATGTTTCCTTATGGGAAGATGTTAAAAAGAAATCTCCTCAAAAATCGCGCCCCTATATCAATTTATGCGGGGCTTATTATAAAAAAGGCCAGCCAGATAAAGCTTTGGAACATTGTAACCAGGCGCTTGAGTTAAATCCTTATTCTTTTAAAGCACGCAATAATCGCGGACTTATTTATGCGGGGAAGAAGCAATTCGGTCTTGCGTTAGAAAATTTTAATGAGGCCTTAAAATTTCAGCCGGGGGCTAAAGATGTTTATAATAATCGTGGAAATCTTTATGTCAAACAAAAGCAATATGATTTAGCGATTGAGGATTTTACCAAGGTTATAGCAGACAAATCTTTACAAGAGACAGGATTTAACAACCGCGGATTTGTTTATATTTTAATGGGGAAGTTAGACCTTGCGTTAGAAGATATCAATCGGGCGATCGAAATCAATCCTGTTTTAGCCGAGGCGTATCATAATCGCGCCCTTGTTTATACTAAAAAAGGGAAATATGATCTTGCTTTGAGAGATTTGGATAAGACGTTAAAATTCAAGCCGAATTATGCGAACGCTTATTTTTTAAAAGCGGAGATTTATACAACGTTAAAACAATATGAAAAAGCGATTGAGGCGTTTAATGTGTTAGAAAAAATAACCCCGCAAGATTTTAAAGTGTACGCGCAACGCGCCAATATTTATTTTGAACAGGAAAATTCTTTTTTAGCATTAGAAGATCTCGCCCGCGCGATTAAAGTCGCCCCAGAAGAGCCAGATGTTTATTATAATCGTGGCAACATTTATTATGCTTTAAGGCAGTTGAAAGAGTCTAATGAGGATTATTCTCAAGTGATCGCATTGAATCCGCAACATTTTCAGGCCTTGAATAATCGCGGGAATATTTATCGGGATGAAAAAAAATATGATGAAGCGATTTCTGATTACACCAGGGCTTTAGAGATCAATTCGGAATTGGCAATTGTGTATTTTAATCGGGCAATGGCTTTTAAAGCTAAGGAAGATTATCAAAATGCGCTTAAAGATTTTTTAAAGGCGCAAGAATTGGGATATCCTGTGTCAGAGAAAATTCTTCAAGAAATTAGAAAAAAGATGTAATTTTGAAACTGTATTATTTAAAAAGAAGGTGGTGGTTATGAATAATGAAATTACACAGATGAGGCCTGGAATTTCTTTAGGGCAAGTTTTTAAAAAGTCTTTGAATGTTTATTATAAATATTTTATTGATTTTATTTCTTTGAGTTTAATTTATGCGATTTCGGTAGCGCTTATTCGCATGATATTGAAAAAAACTTGGGGGGATCAGACATTTGTGATTTTTATCACAGTCATGCTTAATACGGTTATTCTGTGCCGTATTAGCGTCGCGCTCATTTATATGGCATCTAAAAAATTGTTTAATCAGGATTTAGTGGACTCTTCACAAGCTTTTGAAAAGACGCAAGGATTTTATATGAATTATCTTATGGTTTATTCTGTCGTTTTTTTATTGATGGGGATAGGATTTCTTTTGTTTATTATTCCGGGTTTTTATATTGGAACGATTTTTCTTTTTGCGGACGCGTTGGTTGTTTTGGAAAGGAAAAATTTTCAAGAGGCTTTTACCCGTAGCCGCCAACTTGTGCAAAATTATTTTGGCATAGTCTTTTTATTCTTGATGGTTATCATTACGATTTCTTTATCTCCGATATTTTTACTCAAATTATTAGGCCCTGCGCACCTGAATATTATAAAGAATTTTAGCGATCTTTTTTCCGCGTTATTTATTCCTTTTTATATGATTGCCCAAGTTCAGCTTTATTATAAGATTAAAGAACATATGGCCGCAAAAGAGATTTTATAAAAATTTTTAATCAATGTGCTATTTTTTGCTTTTTGCCATATTGTCAGATATACTTGCGTTGGAAGGGGAAATGATATGGATATTATAAAGAAGCTATTAATCATAACTTTTTTTGTTTATGGCGTTTTGTTTGCGGTTCATATGAGTCATGCGCAACAAAACTCGACTAAAGAGACTGTTGTGGCTTTTGAGAAAAATATTATAAAGACCGTTTCTGCTATTGAACAAAGAACAGAAATTGCAAAAAAATGCTGGCAGGATGTTTGGACTGATTTTCAAAAAGCGAAAAAGAATATGGCTTATATTATAAGAGAAGGCAGAAAAAATGTTTTTTATTTCAAAGCAAAGATACAAAGCGTTAAAGAAGCCCTTGTTAAAAAGAAAGAGTTTTTTCAGGATTTTTTTAAAGATTTCCAGTTGAGTCAAAAACACGCAGATCATTTCTTAAAAGAAACCTTTCAGCGGATGTAAGGCCGATTTTCTTTCATAAATCCTTTCCTTTTTTCTTGTTGTCTTTCCTACTTCGATATAGAATGCTTTCTGTCAATTCGTGAGTTCGACCATTTATAATAAAAAATATGGATAAGAAATTCTTTTCTGTTTCAGAGTTAAATATTCTTATTAAAGAAGTTCTCAATATGGGATTTCCCCAGGCGCTTTGGGTCTGCGGGGAAATTCAGCAATTCAATCGCAGTAAAAATAAGAAACACATTTTTTTTCAATTGGTTGAGAAAGATAAACAAACACATGATGTCAAGGCCTGTATTGATCTTGTCATTTGGGAAACGCGTAAACAGTATATTGAGAGCGTCCTTAAGAAAGCAGAAAACGCGTTTGAATTAAAAGATGATATTGAAGTGAAATTCGCATGCCGAGTGGATTTTTATCCTCCGCATGGAAAAGTTCGCTTGATCGTTGAAGATATCGATCCTGTGTATACATTAGGAAAGATCGCTCAAGAAAAACAACGATTAATCGCTTTATTAAAAGAAAAAGGAATCTTAGATAAAAATAAAACATGCCTGTTGCCTCTTGTGCCTCTTTCTATCGGACTGATTACTTCTGATGATTCTGCGGCTTATAATGATTTTTGTTCTGAATTAAGAAAAAGCGGGTTTCATTTCTCGGTGATTTTACGTAATACTATTATGCAAGGGAAGAACGCCGAGAATGATGTCTGCCGAAGTTTAGATATTTTAAGTCAACGAAAGGATATTGATGTGATTATTATTACGCGGGGAGGAGGATCGATTACGGATTTGAGTTGTTTTGATAGTCAGAAAATAGCCGAGAAAATAGCGTCTGTTTCAGTACCAGTTCTCACCGGTATCGGCCATGAAATTGATACAACGATTACAGATTTGGCCGCGCATACATTTCAAAAAACCCCAACCGCCGTGGCGCAATTTATCGTAGTTCAAATAACAGAATTCTTGCGGCAGATGGATGAACATAGCCAGCATATTATTGATTTATCTCAAGAGAAAATTCGTCAAGAAAAACAATTATTAAAGAAAATAGCGAATGACCTTGAATCTCAAACTCGGGGATTATTAAAACAACAGCATACAAAAATTATTCAATTCTTAGAATTTATGAAACATCGGCCTAAGGTATTCCTTAAAAATGCGCAAAAAGAATTAGAGGAGAAAAAAAAGATTTTTAAGAAAGCTATTGTTGTGGGATTGCAGGGTTATAATAAGCGATTAGAACATTTTGAGAAATTAATAAAGGCCTTTCATCCGCAAAATACGTTAAGGCGCGGATTTTCTATTACAAGAGGCCAGGATAGAAAAATATTAAAAAGCGTTAAAAATCTTAAGAGGGATGAATCGCTTATAACAGAAATTTCGGATGGGTTCATCACAAGCCGAATTTCTGAAATTAAAAAAGGGAGGGCATAATGGCGGAATTCAAATATACTAAAGCGATGAAAAGATTAGAAGAAATTGTTGAGAAAATTGAATCAGAAGAAATTGATGTGGATGAATTATCTACACACGTGAAAGAGGCGGTAGCGCTTATTAAGACATGCAAAGACCGTATTGAAAAAGCAGAAATTGATATTAAGAAAGTCGTTGATGATTTAGATACAGAAACAGCGGGGTAGAATTTCTTATGTTAGCTATTTCGACTTCATGGAATTATCAACCGCAGAGCGATTTAAAGGCGTGGTTATCTTCTGTCAAAGATTTGGGATTTGATGGCTTAGAGATTAATTATTCTTTTTCGCGAGAGCATTTAAAGGAATTGCCAGCGCTTTTAAAACAATTTAAATTAAAAGTCGTGAGTATTCATAATTTCTGCCCGCTTCCTGATGATGCGCCGTCGCCTCGACACGCGTCGAATTATTATAGAATTTCTGCTTTAGATGAAGAAGAGCGTCAAAAAGCAGTTTTATGGACGAAAAAAACTATTGATACGGCTCAACAATTTGATGCACAAGTGGTTGTTATTCATGCCGGAACGGTTGAACTCGACGAAGACGAAAGGTTTCCAAAATTCTTTCAATTATATAGAGAAGGAAAAAAGGATTCTAAAGAGTTTAAAGAAGAGCGCGAACGCATTTTGCATCAAAGAAAATTATATATTTCAGGGCATTTGGAGGCTTTAAATCGAAGCTTTGAAGAAATAATGCATTATGCTGAAAAAAATAAGATAAAAATCGGTTTAGAATCGCGTTATTATCCGACAGAGATCCCGAATTTTGAGGAAGTAGATTATTTTTTAAACCAGTTTTATAAACAAGGTATGTTTTATTGGCATGATGTGGGCCATGCGGAAATCAATGAGAGGTTAGGTATTTATTCGCATAAGAAAATTTTAGAAAAATATCAAGATAAAATGATCGGCGTTCATTTGCATGGTATGGATGGACGCTATGACCATAAAGCGCCTTTTATGGGTGATTTTGATTTAGGAAAATATCTTCAATATTTTAAGGCGCCTGTTATAAAAGTGGTTGAAACCCATCAATCATTGCCAGAAGAAATGAAAGAAGCCGTGTGTAAACTTATTTGTTATTAAAGGGCATTTCAAAAAGAAATTTTTGTTTGCATCGATGTTTAAAGGTGTTATAGTTTATTCTCAAAATTGTTTTAGGCTCTTTATCAAAAAAATATTTTTTATAATTTGCACCCACCTTTAACGAAAGACTTGTTAAGGGTCACGCAACTTATCTAGAAAAGATTTAATGGAAGTTTGCGCCCATCTCTGTGAGATGGCTTAATTTCTCTGAAAAGGATTTAGTGGTCATTTGCGCCCATAGCTCAATTGGATAGAGCATCAGTCTTCGGAACTGAGTGTTGGGGGTTCGATTCCCTCTGGGCGCGTTTTTTCTTTCGATGGACACGTTTCAGGGTATAAAATAATTATTCAGCGCTTTTTCGATAATAAAATTTAAAATTTATATCATGCCGACAGATCAGAAACTTCAAAAAACACCGCTTTATCAAAAACACCTTTCCTTAAAAGCCAAAATGGTTGAATTTGGCGGATGGGAAATGCCTGTGCAATATGAAGGCATTTTAGCGGAATATCAACAGACAAGAACAAGGGCTTCGATTTTTGATACCTCGCATATGGGCGAATTTGTTTTACAAGGAGATTGTCTTAAAAACGGGCTTAATCGTTTGGTGACGATGGGGATTGTAGATATGCCGTTAAAGACGTGTCGATATGGATTTCTTTTGAATGAGCAAGGCGGCGTTATTGATGATTTAATTGTTTTTAGAGAAGAAAAAGAAAAATGGTTTATGGTTGTGAATGCCTCGACCATTGACAAAGATTTTCAGCATATGAAAAAACATTTAACGCCTCAAGCGGATTTTATCAATCTTTCCTCTTCAATAGGAAAGATTGATTTGCAAGGCCCCTTAGCGCGTGAAATTTTAAGTTCTTTGGTTGCAGATATAAAAAAATTAGATTATTATACATTTGACTTTTTTCATTTATTGGGGCATAACGTCCTTATTAGTCGTACCGGTTATACAGGTGAGTTAGGATATGAAATATATTATCCTGCGCAAGAAATAGGAAATGTTTGGGATGTCCTTTTGAAAAAAAATGAAGTGAAGCCGGCAGGATTAGGCGCTCGGGATGTCCTTCGATTAGAAGTTGGTTATAGTTTGTACGGTCACGAGCTTTCTGACGTAATTACGCCTTTAGACGCAGGATTAGATCGATTTATTGATTTTAATAAAGATTTTATCGGCCGGGATGTTCTTTTAAAACAAAAAGAAGAAGGATTAATAAAAAAGAGTATTGGGTTTGTTTCTGATAGCCGACGGGCTCCACGGGCAGGACAAATCCTCTTTGATGCGTCAGGGCAGAAAATAGGTTCTGTTACGAGTGGGAGTTTCAGCCCTCATTTAGAAAAAGGGATTGGATTAGGGCTTGTGTTATCCGTTATGAAAGAAAAAGGAGCTCCTGTTTTCTTCGGAACTGAAAATAGTAAAGAATCAGCAAAGATATCAGGAAAAATATTTTACAAAAACGGGACATTAAAAAATTAGAGGAGAAAGGTGATGGATATTCAAAATGATTTTTTCTATACGAAAGAACATGAATGGGTAAGCATTGAAGATAATATAGCTACAGTTGGTATTTCTGATTATGCGCAAGAGGCCTTAGGAGATATTACTTTTGTTGAACTTCCGCATGTTGAGGATGAAATAGAACAATTCGGACAGATTGCGTCTGTTGAATCTGTCAAAGCCGCGAGTGATATTTTTTCTCCTATTTCTGGAAAAATTATTGAAGTCAATACAGACCTGGAATCACAGCCGGGCCTGATTAATAAATCTCCCTATCATAAAGGATGGATAGCAAAAATTGAAGTCTCGGACTCGGAAGAACTTTCTAATTTGATGAACGCCGAGGAGTATGAAAATTTCTTAGAATCTGAAGGATAATTATTTTCTTTCCTTTGTTCTCTACATGAGAAGTAAAAGAGCGGAGTTATTGTTACCTTGATCCCTTATATTCCCCATACACACAATGATGTTGAAGAAATGCTTAAGGTGATTGGCGTTTCTTCCATTAATGATTTATTTGGCGATATCAAAACGCATCACGCCCCGCGATCGTTTCAATTACCGCAAGGAAAATCTGAATTTGAAGTGGTGGAATATTTAAAAAAGGTTGCGGCGAAGAACAGATCTAACTTGATTCCTTTTATTGGCGCGGGTTATTATGATCATTATATTCCTTCTGCGATAAGCGCCCTTGTTTCTCGTGGAGAATTTTATACAGCTTATACGCCTTATCAGCCAGAATGTTCTCAAGGAACTTTACAAGCGTTATATGAATTTCAAAGTTCTATTTGTACCTTAACCTCAATGGAGGCGGCTAATGCGTCTGTTTATGAAGGAGGTACAGCCCTTTATGAAGCGGCGATGATGGCGATACGCATCACCAAACGACCTAAAATTATTATGGATAGCGGCGTAAGTCCTATTTATCGTAAGATTATAAAATCATATACCAGTAATTTGAATTTTGAATTTCAAGAAACACCTGTGATACATGGAAAAGCAGACCGTGCCTCCATAGAAAGATTATGTGATAAAAAAACAGCGGCGATCATTGTTCAAAATCCGAATTTTTTTGGCGTTATGGATGATCATAGTGATATTGTCGAGAAAGCGCATAGTCAGGGGATTTTGGTCATCCAAAGCGTGTATCCTATTTCTTTAGGATTATTAAAAACGCCGGGAGAAATGGGCGTTGATATCGCGACTGGCGATGGCCAAAGTTTAGGATTATCTTTGAATTTTGGCGGTCCTTATTTCGGGTTTATGACAACGCGTAAAAAGTATATTCGTCAAATGCCAGGACGTATCGTCGGGCAGACGGTTGATGGTCAAGGCCGGCGTTGTTTTGTTAATACGCTTCAGGCACGCGAGCAACATATCCGTCGAGAAAAAGCCACATCGAATATTTGTACGAACGCGGCGTTGTGCGCCCTTCAAGGATTGATTTATCTTTCTTTGTTAGGAAAAGAAGGGATCAGAGAATTAGCCGAATTGAATTTTCATAAAGCTGAATTTATGCGGCGAGAACTTGAAAAAATCAAATGGGTTGTCGTGAAGCGGTCTTCGGCTACATTTAATGAATTTACTGTTTGTTTGCCGCAAAGTGCTTCTATAGTTGTTGAGCAAATGGTTGATAAAGGATTTGCCGCTGGATTTCCTTTAGGGCGTTACTATAAAGAAATGGAAAATTATCTTTTGATCTCTGTGACAGAAAAAAGGACTAAAGAAGAAATAATAAAATATGCGCAAGCATTAAATAATATTTTGAATGGTTAAATCATGGATCTTATTTTTGAAAAAAGCGTGACAGGTGTTCGGGGATATATGAATCCTCAATTAGATGTTGATATCTTTAGTGAATTTCCTCAAGAATATCAACGACAAAAGCCATCTTTTTTGCCAGAATTATCTGAGCTTGATGTCGTTCGTCATTTTATGCAATTATCGCAAAGGAATTTTGGCGTTGATACAACTTTTTATCCTTTGGGGTCTTGCACCATGAAATATAATCCTAAATTTACAGAACGTATTGCGCAGATGCCGTCTTTTACCGAGATGCATCCTTTGTTGCCACAGTTGAAAAAAGCGGATCAATTAGTTCAAGGGTCGCTTGAGGTCTTGTTTGAATTAGAAAAATGGCTTTGTGAAATTACGGGGATGGATGCGTATACGATGCAACCTTTAGCAGGCGCGCATGGAGAAATGACAGGCGTTATGATGATGGCCGCGTATCATAAGGCCAAAGGCAATAAGAAAAAATATATTATTGTCCCGGATTCTTCGCATGGAACAAATCCAGCCACAGCGGCGATTGTCGGCTATGAATTGATTTCCATTTCTTCTGATAAAGACGGGGTTATGGATCTGAAGGAACTTAAAAAGCATCTTAATTCTCAGATCGCGGGAATGATGCTAACGTGTCCTGATACGCACGGTGTTTTTAATGTTCATATTGATGAAATTGCTCATTTAGTTCATTCGATGGACGGGTTGATGTATTATGATGGAGCAAATCTCAATGCGATTCTCGGTCGATGTCGTCCAGGTGATTTAGGTTTTGATATTGTGCATGTGAATATTCATAAAACTTTTTCAACACCGCATGGCGGGGGAGGGCCAGGAGCTGGACCTGTTGGGGTAAAAAAGGATTTAATTCCTTTTTTGCCAGTCTCTCGCGTGATTAAAAAAGAAGATGGCAGCTATCGACTTAATTATGATTATCCAGATTCTATTGGTTATATTTCTTCTTTTTATGGCAATTTTGGAATTTTATTGCGAGCGTATGCGTATATTCTTCTTTTAGGGCAAGAAGGATTAAAACAAGTCAGTAATCACGCTGTTTTAAACGCGAATTATATGAAAAAACGTTTGGAAAAATATTTTAAGGTTGCTTTTGATCGGATTTGTATGCATGAATGTGTTTTTTCAGCTTCCCAACAAGCTGAACGTGGCGTTCACGCGATTGATATTGCTAAATATTTGATTGATCAAGGCGTTCATCCGCCGACGGTTTATTTTCCTCTTACGGTTAAAGAATCTATTATGATCGAGCCGACAGAAACAGAATCAAAATCGACGATGGATCGCTTCATTGATCTGATGATTAAGGCCGATGAATTAAGCCAGACGAATCCGGAAATGTTTCACGACTTGCCTAAAAATATGCCTATCAGCCGTCCAGATGAAGTAAAAGCGGCTATGGATATTGATACGAATTATTTTATGAAACAATCATAAAAATTTTTATGCTCTCAAAAGATTTATCTTTTTCAAATCCAGAAAAAAATATTTTATTAGATGAGGTCCTTTTTTATTTGGCGGAAAATGATAAATCAGATCCGATATTGCGTTTTTGGGAAATGACAGATCCATGTCTTGTGTTAGGAAGGGCTTCTAATGAAGAAGATGATTTGTTCTTGGATAATATTTTAGAAGACAATTTAAAAGTTTTGCGACGATGTTCCGGGGGAGGGACAGTTTATCAGGCCAAAGGATGTTTGAATTACGCGCTTATTCTTCCAAGAACATTCAATTCTCATTTGGCTTATTTAAAAGGTTCGTATGAATTTATTGTGGATTACATTATTAGAGCGTTAGGATCTTTAAATGTTCAAGCTGAATTTAGGCCTATTTCTGATATTGCTTTAAAAATAAATAATAAAAAGATTTCAGGTAACGCGCAAAAACGTGGCAGGCGTTTTATTTTGCATCACGGCACGATTTTGTATGGTTTAGATTTTAATCCCCTAGAGCGATATTTAAGAATTCCTAAAAATGTCCCTGAATATCGTCAGGGTCGGTCTCATCAGGATTTTGTAGCAAATGTTCCTGTTGGGATTAAAGAATTGAAAACCGCGATCAAAAATGTTTTTTGTGTTTCCGAAGAACAGAACACTTTAACATCCGCAGAAGAAAAAACGTTGCGGCATTTTTTAGAGAATAAAAGTCCTTTTGTTTCGTTTGAAAATTTTTTCCAGAGTCCTCATTATGCATAAGAAAATCTTTATTTATTTTGTTTTTTTTCTTTTTGGGGTTGTTTTTTTTGCGTTTGCGCAAGAAACCGTTATGGAGGGAGAGTCTTTGAGCTTTAAGGAGTCAGAAAAGGTTGTGGAAAGGCCACAAAAATCTTATTTTTTAGAAGATGCAGAGGTTTTTAAGAAAAAAGTTTATGAGTTGCTTGTTTCTCAGAAAGAAGTTTCGAATGAAATTGAAAAGAGATATGATGAAAACACGGATGGAAAATTACAGGAAAAGGAGCTTAAGGCTTTTTGGTTTGATATTGTTTTTGTTGTTGAAAGAAGATCCTGGGTTAATGTTAATTCGGAGTTTATAAGGATTTTCGATCTGGATAAAGATGGGCGTATTAATTTGCAAGAATCGTTTGAGATTAAAAAATTTCTTCGTTAAAATGATGTATGAAGGATTCAGGATGAGAGTTAAAAAAAAGAAGGTCTGTTTATTAGTTGTATTTTTTTTATTTTGCGGAGGTTTTCTGGAAATGTCTTTTGCTGATACTGAAAATAAAGATGATGTCCTTACGTCTTATGTGGATTTTTTGAAGAAAGTTTATGAAACAATGGATCAACATTATTATCAGCCGGTTTCTCGTGAATCCTTTGAGGAGTTTTTGAGTGATTTTTCCTCTAAAATATATGCTCAATTAAAAGAATTAAAAAAAACAGATGATTATGTCCGATGGCGAAGCGCAGATCTTTTAGTCAAAAAACTTAAGACGCAAGAAGATGTTTTTTCCGCCTTTTATCCTCCCAAACCAGCTCAAGAATTTAAACAAGAGGCATTATCGCAAAGGATTGACTTGGGGATTACGGGTCAATTGACAGCGACGGGATTTCAAATAACACAAGTAGAGCCGCGTTCGGATGCTTACGGCAAAGGTTTAAGGCCTCAAGACATTTTGCTTAAGATTGACGGAGCGGATGTCTTATCTTTATCTCAAGAGAAGATAGAAGATCTTTTAATCCCGAAAGAAGGGGCAACAGTAAGGCTGGATTTTTTATCGTCAGAAGATCAATTGGTCCGCGCTATTGATGCTATCAGTAAGGAATATTTCAAGCAGACGGTCTTTCCTTTTACGACAAAAATACCAGAGATTTACGGATTAGAGATCCGCAATTTTAATCGTATGACAGGTGAAGATATTTTTCGTTTTATGGAGCTTTTTAAACAGCGTGGTGAAATTAAAGGATTAATATTGGATTTGCGTAATAATCCTGGAGGGCCTCCGTTAGCGGCAAGAGAATTATCCTCTTTTTTCTTAAAAGGAGGTGAAGATTTTGCATATTTTCATAAGCGAGGAGAAGAAAAATCACTTTTAGATGTTCCTTTATTGCCACAGCAGTATCATTATGACGGGCCTATGGTTATTTTGGTTAATGAAAAAAGCGGTAGCTCCTCAGAATTATTTTCTGGTATTATGCAAAGGCGTGGACGGGCTTTTGTTATAGGGACTAATACCGCCGGACAAGTCATGCTTAAAAGCATGTTCCCTTTTGAGGATAATTCAATGGTGCTTTTGATTACGTCGCGGGGGTATCACCCTGATGGGATGCCGTTTAGTTTTAATGGTGTTGTTCCTAACAAGGCCTTAAATCCAGAAGAAATAAACAATATTATCGATTACGCGACTTTATATCTTGTTTATATAAATAATCAGAAAAATTCTTCATCCGAGTAATATATTTTTTATGGCTCAGAAAATTCTTATTATTGTTCCAGCTTATAATGAAGAAAGTAATATTGGTAAAACCATTGATGATATTATGGCCTCTGGCCAGACGGCCACAATTCTTGTTGTCAATGATTGTTCGAAGGACCAAACTGCTCAAAAAGTTTTAGAGAAATCTGTTATGTTGATTTCTTTGCCTTACAATTTGGGAATCGGCGGTGCAGTCCAGACAGGATTTCGTTATGCTGATGATAATCATTATGATGTGGCTGTTCAAATTGATGGCGATTATCAACATGATGCCGCCTATTTAAAAGATCTTCTGCGTCCTCTTTGCGACGATAAAGTTGATATGACAATTGGTAGCCGATTTTTACCGCCATTTTCTTCTTATCAATCATCATTTTTGCGACGATTTGGAATTACTTTTTTTGCGCGTTTAATTAGTTTTTTAATAAAAGAACACATAACAGACCCGACATCCGGGTATCGCGCGTTTAATAAAAAATTGATTAAAATTTTTGCGAAATATTACCCGCACGATTTTCCAGAACCTGAGGCAATTTTGATCGCAAAACGATACAAGGCGCGCATTAAAGAAATTCCTGTTCAAATGCGTGAACGTTTGGGGGGGCAAAGTTCCATTCGATATTTAAAAACTTTTTATTATATGGTTAAAGTTACTTTAGCTATTGTTTTGGATAAATTAAAAGAGAGAAAGGAATTATAAATATGTCTGTCAAAATTTTAGCTTTGGGCTTTGGTCTTGTTATTTTATTTTCTGTCCTGGAATTAATTCGGAAGGAGAAACTAACTTTTAAATATGCCTTAGGATGGCTCGTGATTGGTATCGTAGCCATTTTTTCCTCTATTTTTGAAACTGTTATTTTTAAAACCGCTTCTTTTTTGGGATTTAAGCTTCCCAGTAATTTTATTTTCTTTTCTTTGTTGAGTGTTTTTATTCTCTTTAGTCTTTTATTAACTGTTTTTTTATGCCAGCAGAATAATCGCAATGATCTTATGGCCCAAAAAATAGGAATTTTAGAATTAGAAATTGAGAAGTTGAAAAGAAAGATAAACAAAGAGTAGTATGGAACAAAAAAAATTACCTCAATCGCATCATTGGAATTATTTTTGGAGTTCGGATAAGACTAAGTCTTTTATTCAAGAAAGCTGGTCCAAACGAAGGATCATGCGTGTTTTATCTTATTATATTAAAGAAGGTCAAAATGTTTTAGATGCTGGGTGTGGTAGTGGTTTTTTTTCCAAATATTTTTGCGATCAACGGATGAATGTCTTTTCATTGGATTATTCACAAGAGGCTTTAGCCCTAACAAAGGCAAGAACATCTTCCCGTGTAACAATTTTAGAAAAAGATTTGTTAAGTGAGGATTTTTCGAAAAGTATCGGGAAAAAGTTTGATATTATTTTTTCAGATGGATTATTGGAGCATTTCACCAAAGACCAACAAGATGTAATTCTAAAGAATTTGAAAAATATTTTGTCCGAGAAAGGATTGCTTATAACGTTTATCCCTAATCGATGGTCGCTGTGGCAGTTGCTTCGTCCTTTTTTCATGCCTGGCATTGAAGAAAGGCCAATGACGATAAAACAATTAGTTGATTTGAATGTCCGTCATGGATTGACCGTGAAACAGCAAGGAGGTATCAATGTTTTTCCTTTTCGATTTTCTCCGGATAAAATTTTAGGAAGATATTTAGGAATGCTTCTTTTCACGATTGCAGAAAAAAAATGAACGTCACGCCCATTACCATTATAATTCCTGTTTTTAATTCTGAAAAAACAATTGCTAAAACATTAGAAGCTGTTTTGAACCAATCTTATCCGAATGTTGAGATTATTGTGGTTGATGATGGCTCCACAGATTCGACGGCAAAGATTATTGAGATGTTTATAGAGATTAGCAGAGCCGATAATAAAAAAGTTATTTCCGTTTATCAAAATAATGCGGGGCCTGCTTCGGCTCGCAATCGCGGTGCAAAAGAGGCCAACACGGAAATTATTTTTTTCACGGACTCCGATTGTGTTCCTCATCAAAATTGGATTGAGCAGTCTTTAGATGCTTTTAAAGATAAAAGTGTTGCTGTTGTCGCTGGAAGCTATGGCATTGCAAATGCAGAATTTCTTTTGGCGCGATGTGTTTATCAGGAAATCCTTTATCGGCATAAGTATTTAATGCCGCAATATCCTAAGTCCTTCGGTAGTTATAACTTTGGGATTAGAAAGAAGATTTTTGAAGAAGTCGGCGGGTTCAATCAAAATTATCGTTATGCCAGCGGTGAAGATAATGACCTAAGTTATAAAATTTTAAAAGCAGGTTATAAAATTTATTTTGAAAAAAAATCATTGGTGGACCATTATCATCCGACGCAGTTAAAAAAATATTTAAAGGAGCAGTTTCGTCATGGTTTTTGGCGTTTTAAAATGTATCAGGACCATCCTGCCATGATAAAGGGCGATGATTACACTTTTGGGAAAGATATTATTGAAATTCCTTGGGCAGGATTTATCCTAATGTCTTTGTTTTTAAGTCTTTTTGGCTTTATTCCAATTGAGATATTTTTGTGGCTATCAATTTTTCTTTTGATGATGGAGATTTATTACGCTATTTTTATGGCCCAAGAGAATCAAGAGAGGTTTTATTTAGGGTTTGTTATGTTTTTAAGGTCTTTTGCCAGAATGTTAGGTTTTGTAAAAGGCGGATTATATTATTTAAATAATATTATAATAAATATTTGATTGAAAATTTTAATATGTTAGAATGCTTTTGTCTTAATTTTTTTTAATTTTTTTCACAACTTTGTTAAGGTTTTTATGCTTGACGATCGTAGAATCAAAAGCATTTCCCCTGGAAAAAGTTTAGGATATTATTCTGTTCTTGGCCTTGAAAAAGAACCTTTCGCGACAAGTCCTGACCCAGAATTCTTTTATCATACTCGAGAGCACGATCTTGCATTAACGAATCTTTTGATAGAGCTTCGTTTGCGGCGAGGTCTGTCTGTGATTTTTGGAGATGTCGGCACAGGTAAGACGACTCTTTCTCGAAAACTTTTACATGAGCTCAATAAGCGTGGCGATATGATTTTTCATATGATTCTTGATCCTTCATTTACCGGACAAGATCAATTTTTGATTTCTTTGGTCCGCAATTTTAATATTAACTTGCCCAAAGATTGCGATATGCAACATTTGGATATTTTAGAATTACGCGATACTATTGAAAATTTTTTGCTTGAGAAAACATTAAAGGAAAATCGAACGATTATTCTTTTAATTGATGAAGCCCAGAAATTAGATTTAACAACTCTTGAGACTTTAAGGATTCTTTTGAACTTTGAGACTAATGATCAGAAATTGATTCAGCTTGTTCTTTTAGGGCAGCTCGAATTGTATTCTAAAGTGGTTCATATGAATAATTTTATTGACCGGATTAGTTTTAAATTTACGTTGAATCCATTGGATGTTAAGGAAACGGGAGACCTGATACGTTTTCGTATTAAGAAAGCCGGGTATAAATTGGAAAGAGAATTATTTTCGCAAGATGCGATTAGCGAAATTTATAATTACACAAAAGGATATCCCAGAAAAATAAATATGCTTTGTTATAAATGTTTAAAGGAAATTATTTTGCAAAATTGTTTCATGGTTGATCAAAAAATTGTGCAAGAAGTTCTTTTAAAAGAACAACAATGGTTAGCCGCGGCTCAAAGCTCGACGGAAAATAATTTCAATATTAAGGAGATAAAATTAGCACAAAATAATTAAATTTTATCTTGAATGGTTATAACCTTATTATAAGATTATATTATATGGTAGCCCAAAATAAAGAAACAGCGGAACAAAAACTTCTTAAAATGATAGAAATATCTTCTGATAAAGCTAACGTGGCAGGATTAAAGTCGGGACAAGCATCCGTTTTTAATTTCAATGCCACTTCTTTTTTGAAAGTTTCCAATAAATTTTTGATCTTAGCCGTTATTGTTACCGGGGTTGTTTTTTTAAATGAGGTGCGATCTGGCGCAGATTTTTCAGAAAAAAATTTTTATGTTTCTGAAGCTCAAGGATCTTCCCAGAGCGGAGCGGGAGCGGTTCGACAAAATATTGTTGTTCCAGAAATTTCTTTTTATTTGGCCGCTATGAAAGATCGTAATATTTTTACTGCGTTCGAAAAAGGGCATATCAAGCAGGTTGTTGATGCTTCTGCACAAAGTCGCCGTATTGCTCAAAAAACAAAAGGATTTCGATTGGTTGGTGTTTCATGGTTGGATAATGTAGAGACCGCATCAGTTATGTTAGAAAATGTTGAACAGAAAAAAACTTACTTTTTGCAAAAGGGCGAAAAAGTAGGAGATATAATTGTAAAAACCATTTATGCCGACAGTGTTGCATTAGGCTATGAAAATGAGGAGATAATAATTGGCTATGATAAAACACAAAAGTAATCCTAAAAGAAGAATGTTATTCTTCAGCGTTTTTGTTCTCGCCATTTTTTGTTTGATGATATCCATTACAAATGTTTTCGCGCAAGCGCCTAAACCGATTGTTATTCCTTCAGAAGAAGAGCCTTTATTAGATCGCCTTGATAGAACGATTTCTTTGGACGTGAGAGATATGAATATTGTTGATATTGTTAAATTTCTTGCGCTTAAAGGTGATTTTAATGTTGTCATTAGTCCGTCAGTTGATGGTCGCGCAACCGTTCTTTTAAAACAAGTTTCTATTAAAGATGCTTTAGACATTGTTATTATTGCTAATAAATTAGCATATAAAATTGAAAAAAATATTGTTCAGATTATGACATCCGGAGAATTCGAGACATTGTTTGGCCGCAGTTTTGGCGATAAAAGAGAAGTCTCAATCGTTCATTTAAATTATTCCAAACCATCTTATGTTTTAGCGGCTTTAGATAGCATTAGAAGCAATATTGGGAAAATTATTATTGATGAGGATACCGGATCTGTTGTGATTATTGATACTCCAGAAGCTATTGCCCAGATGAAAGTATCGATTGAAAAAATGGAAAAGCCATTAGAAACTTTTGTTTATTCTTTGCAATATGCGCGCGCTGATGTCGTTGCTGAAAAATTAAAATCTCGTATAGATGCTAAAGCGGTTGGCGCGATTACGTCCGATGAACGTTCTAATAAATTGATCGTCCGTGTTTTTCCTGGACGGCTTAAAGAAATTAAGGATTTGATTAAAGATTTAGATACTCCAACGAAAGAAGTTCTTGTTACGGCAAGAATTTTGCAAGTGGTTCTTAAACCTAAATATGATATGGGTATTGATTGGCAATTAGATTTTCGTAAAAGTTCAGATGACCAAATTAAGAAATTGAGCTTTCAAAATACTTATTTAAACAAAGATAATATGACTACCAATGATAAATTATATTCTCAATTTGGCCAAATTGCTTTTGGTGATTTCTCCCAAGATACTTTTGAATTTGCCATTCGTTCATTGGAGCAGGTGAGCGATGCAAAAATTCTTTCCAATCCGCAAATTCTTGTTACGAATAATCAAGAAGCCAGGATTCATGTGGGGGATACTGTTCCTTATATTATATCAACAACTTCTGGAACCGGGGATAATGCGATTACCAGTGAGGATGTTCGTTTTGTTGATGTTGGTTTAAAACTTAATGTTACTCCTAATATTAATGATGACGGTTATGTAACGATGCGTTTAAGACCAGAAATTTCAACAGTTGTTGGTTCTATTCAATCTCGCGCATCAAGCGGTATTCCTCAAGTGAATAAAACAGAAGTTGAAACAACTGTTATGGTTAAAGATGGAAATACAATTGTTATGGGCGGGCTTAAGAAAGATAATAAATCCCATTCGAAAAAAGGATTTCCTGTCTTAATGAATCTTCCTGTAGTAGGTCCTTTATTTGGACGTACGAGCGATGATTTTGAACAAACAGAAATCGTGATTCTTATTACTCCACATATCGTGACAGGAAATAATAAAGATTTTAATAAAATTAAAGGACAAATTAAACCTTATAAGGAATATACGACTAAATAATCACACGTAACAACTCTTATCGAAAGAGGTTATGCCTATGTATAAGCAATATCTAAAAAATATTTTTATGGTTGCGGGTTTTTCTTTTGTCTTCCTTCTGTGTGGCGTATTTTTTACGTCTCATGTTGATGCGCAGACTAAGGTAGATGAAATCAATAACAGTTTAAAAAATGTTATTGAAGAAAATCAATCATTATCCGCAAAGAATCAAGATTTGCAAAAAGAATTAGAGCAATTAAAGAAAGAACAAACAGAATATAATCAATTAAAAAAGGATCGAGACGATCTTTCTGATTCTGCTAAAAGATATCGAGAAACAAATGAAAGATATTCAAAGCAGATTAAAAAGTTAGAAACAGATTTAGAAGATCTCGGAATCGCGAAAAGACGCAATGATCGTAAGATTCAGGAATTAGAATCTGAGCTTCTATTATATAGAGAAGAGACTTTGAAAAAAAATATCCAAAACCAATCGGCTTCATTAGAAACAACAGAAGATGTTCAATCGAGAGAGCGAAAGACTTTGGATCTTTTATCAAAAATTGATGCTTTTACAGAGAGAGATGAATCTTTAAGAAAAGATTCTGCTAAAGCGCACTATAATATGGGGAATATTTATTATCATAAAGGCGAATATGAAATTGCCGCACGTGAATATTATCAAGCAGTAACATTAATGCCGGATGATCCGGATTCTCATTATAATTTAGCTTTTGTAAGCGGTGAACATTTGAAGGATTTTCGCACGGCATTAAAACATTATAAAATGTATCTTTATTTAAAGCCGAATGCTGAAGATGTTGATTTTGTAAAAGAAAAAATTATTGCGGCTCAATTAGTTTTAAGAAACGCGGTGGATTCTCCTTTAGAAACAATCGATAAATGATAGTGTTTCGTAAAGGGGAATTTTAGAATAAAAATTCCTAAAATCTGGCAGAGATTTTAGATAAGTTTTTCGGTTGGCGTTATAAAAAATCAATTAAGTGTTTTTGGTAAATTCGTTGAATTTATCCGTGTGTTATATCGTATGTATTTGTCATAATATATAATAAATGAGAATCCTCTCCATACGACAAGCCGAGTCAAAAGATATGAGTAAAATGAAAAGAATCTTTCCTGTTATCTTGTTAGTGATGTCGTTATTAGTTGCTTTTTTTGTTTGTGATGTTCATGCGAATAATCTCGTTATTTCTAATGTGCGATTAGAAGACAGAAATCCATCCTCGAAGACCGTCGTCGTAAAATTTAATATTTCTTGGGAAAATTCTTGGAAGACAAAAATTAATCATGACGCGATATGGTTAACAGTCCGCTTATATAATCCTGCCCAAACGCCAACCGAAAAGAAACTCTGCCAAGTTTCCTCAAGCGGACTTAATCCTAATGGAATGTCCGTTGGCTCAGCCTCTTCTTTAGAGGTCTTTGTGCCATCGGACAAGAACGGGGTGTTTTTAAGACCATCTACATTTGGTTTTAATAACACCATCTCGTCTCAAAATGTCGCGTTAACTGTTAAGTATGATAGTTGTGGCTTTACAGATACGGCTATGGTTAATGCAAGTGTTTTTGGTTTAGAAATGGTTTTTATTCCTGAGGGGGCTTTTTATGCCGGTGATTATAATACCAGTAATGCTTCTTTAAACCGTGGATCTTCAGACCCTAATCCTTGGCCTATTTTAAGTGAATCAGTAATTGCGGTTACAAATTTAGCGACAAATGGATATCGTTATGTTTCTGCTGGTAATCCGGGCGAGGATGCAACAGGAACAGCATTTACCATTTCTGCGAGTTATCCTAAAGGATATAAAAGTTTTTATGCCATGAAATATGAAATTACCGAAGGTCAATGGGTGGAATTTTTTAATTCTTTACCGACCTTAGCTCGTCCAAATCGCGATTTGACAGATAATTTACATAAAAGCACAGATACGGTTTCTTATCGTAATACAATTAGCTGTTCAGGGGCGTTATTATCCTGTTCTACAAATCGTCCGTCTAGAGCACTAAGTTATATTTCATGGATGGATTTAGCCGCATTTTTAGATTGGGCCGCGTTAAGGCCAATGACAGAGCTGGAATATGAAAAAATAGCGCGAGGTCCTGTTTTACCTGTTCTCGGAGAATTTGCTTGGGGAACAAATAATATCACGACAGCGACAACGATTTCTAATGGTGATGAAAACGGAGCGGAAGTAATCGTTAATGAATTGGCAAATGCTCATTATGGAAATAGTAGTTTGTCAGGAGGAGATACGGCCAATGGTAATGATTATAAGAAAGGGCCATTACGAGTTGGTATTTTTGCAACGACAGATTCAACGCGTGAAAAGGCAGGTGCCGGATATTATGGCGTTATGGAATTATCCGGAAATTTAAAAGAACAAATTGTAACAATCGGTAATGCCTCGGGAAGAAATTTTGCTGGTTCTCATGGCAATGGACAATTGACAATTGTTCCTGGTTATGAAGGAAATGCTGATAACTCCGATTGGCCTGGAATAGACGGTGTTGTTTCTCGGGGAGTAACATCGGCAACAGGTTCAGGTTTTAAAGGTGGCTCTTGGGAAGATGCAGCATCTCGATTAAGAATATCAGATAGGAGTGAGGCGGCAAAAATTTCCACACAATCGTTTAATAATGTAGGTGGTCGTGGAGTGAGAACTTATGATGGCAATTAATAAAAAGAATATTTTATTTTTGAGTGTGGTGGTAGCGGTTTCTTTATTTTCTTCTTTGTCATTCGCTAATAATTTAAAAATTGAAAAATTCGGTGTTGCCAGTACAGATACTACGGCTAAGAGAATAACTTTTTCGGCTGATGTTTCTTGGGAAAATAGCTGGAGGACAACAACAAATTTTGACGCAGTTTGGGTATTTTTAAAATATTCCACGGATGGGGGAACCACATGGTCGCATGCGAGTATGTCTGCCAGTGGAACGAATCCTGTTGGATTTTCTGTTCCATCAGGATTTCAGGTGGTTGTTCCTTCTGACGAAAAAGGATTTTTCTTGCAACGTTCTTCTTTAGGGTCTGGAAACGTTTTTTGTCAAAATTTTCAATTCTCTTGGGATTATGGCCAAGATGGATTATCCGATGCTATAGCCTTAGCCGCGAATACCGTTAATCAAGTTTTTGGCATTGAAATGGTTTATATTCCGACTGGTTCTTTTTACGCTGGCGATGGCAATAGCGCATCTCCATATCGTTTTAAACAGGGAAGCGATGATGAAGAGCCATGGTACATTCAAAGTGAAAATGCTTTTTCAACAACGAATACAGCCATGGATGGATTTTATTATCAAAGTTCAGGCGCAACGGGCGAAAATATGACAGGATCAGTTTTCCTTATTCCAACGTCATTTCCTAAAGGTTATCGAGCTTTTTATCAAATGAAATATGAATTAACCGAAGGACAATGGGTATCTTTTTTTAATACTTTAACACCGGCTCAAAGGATTAATAGAGATATCACAAGTGCTAATTTAGGCGGAAAAAATTCTCAAGGAGTTATTAATCGTAACACGATTTCTTGGGATTCTGTAACGCCGTATGCGCCTGCAGTGACATTGCGCCCGGATAGGCCTGTCACTTATATTTCGTGGCCAGATCTTTTAGCTTATGCGGATTGGGCCGGGCTTCGTCCTATGACAGAATTGGAATATGAAAAATCTGCTCGTGGATCTGATGTGGTTGCAGTAGCTAATGAATTGGCTTGGGGAAATACAACAGTAACAAATCCTGAAACGAACAGTATTTATCCTAATGCCGATGAAAACGGAACAGAGTCTATTTTAAATGGGAATGTGAATATTTCTCGCAATAGTTTAGGATGGGTTTCTGGTGATGGTCGGGCGGGTGGAATTGCGGAAAATCAAAAAGGGCCGCTACGTGTTGGTATTTTTGCGGAAAGTTCTACAAATAGAACAACAAGCGGCGCGGGTTATTACGGGACAATGGAATTATCCGGTAATTTAAGCGAGATGGTTGTTTCTTTAGGAAAATCGCAAGGCCGACAATTTTTAGGGACGCATGGTGATGGTCAATTATCGAATGTTTCAAATTATGAAGGTTATGCGACAAATCTTGATTGGCCAGGGATTAATCAAACAGATTCTGCTCGAGGCGTAACGGGAACTTCAGGAAGCGGTTATCGCGGTGGAGATGTTTTATCGTCGGATATTAGGTATTTTCAGACATCTTCTCGTTTTTTTGCCTCCAAAGATGCTGATAGTGAGAATTTTTATCAAAGATATGATGTTTCATTTGGGGTTTTAGCTGGCGGGCGTTTGGTGCGGACTGCTCCATAAAAAAAGTTATGAAATAAGTGGAATTATATTTTTATTATGTAGGGAAAAAGAGATAAGTGAAATTACCTAAACGTTATTCCAAAATCAGAGAGTTTTTAGAAAAAGGCATACGATTATCGCTTGTCTTCCTCTTTATATTAGGTCAAACGCCTATTAGGGCTTTTGCGCAATATTCTGGAGGAAGCGGAAGCGGTGCGACATCTTCTTCTTTAGCTGGCGGTGTTTATACAGGCGGACCGGAACAAGGGGCTGTTACTTCCACATCTTCTTCAGGGTCTTTATCTCATGGGGCCGCCGTTAAGCTTGTTTTTACAGCCAGTCCTTCCACAACAGCGCATTACGATAAATTTAGCAGACAGCCGGTTATTGAAATTCGCGATGTCAACAACAATCGGGTCTCAACGGATCATTCGACACAAGTTACTTTAAGTATTTTAAATAATCCAGGAGCAGGAACTTTACAAGGAACTACAACAGTTCGTGCTGTTAATGGTGTGGTTACTTTTACCGATTTAAGAGTTACTAAGGCAGGGGCAGGATACACTCTTTTAGCCACCGCTTCTGGATTAACATCTGCGACATCTAATCCTTTTGATATTTTGCCTGGAACCGGACCGAAAGCTATGGCGATTTGGGATAATACAGCGAATAGTGGGGATGGCGGATATACCATTTATTGTTGGCTTCAATCTAATGAAAATAAAGTTGATATTAGCGAGAGTGATACATGCGAGGTTGTGATTTATAGTTCTAATCGGACGCCAATAGAAAGATTTTCAAGCATTGATTCCCCTTCTA
>ERZ795059.1012-NODE-1012-length-33042-cov-11.863219_pt1 | contig 33042 bp, 27 predicted proteins | sample MGYA00375143_ERZ795059 | MGnify/ENA primary metagenome ERZ795059 (study PRJEB30188, sample SAMN05720168) | activated sludge metagenome | isolation source: Anaerobic digester | place: USA | collected 2015-01-07 ... | reverse complement strand
AGGCATTCTCGCCGGAAACGATGGTGGACGACGGCACGAACCAGGCGCGGTGGGCGTGAGCAGCGCCAACGCCGAGCGAAGCGACGGCGGCGGCAATGAGAAGGCGTTTGGCCAGGGTCTTCATGTTGTCTCTCCCAGGATGCTTTGAATTCTACTTGGTCAGCTTGAATGAGATGGCGCCGAGTTCTTCCTTGCCGGACGCAGAGCCCGTGGCGTCCGCGCCGGGCGCCCATTTGAACGGGAGCTCGACAAGTTCCTTGCCGCCGACTTCGCGGCTGGCTTCGACGATGATCTTGTAGTCGCCGGGCGCGAGGCTGGCGATTGGACCGGAAGACGTATCGAACTTCACGACGTTCTTGCCGGGCGGCTTGGTGGGGCTCGAAACACCGTCGATCGGAAGATCAAGACCGCGACCGGTGCGGCGCCACCACTGGCGGATGTCCTTGAGCCACTTCTCGCCTTCGTCGTTATCGAGCTTGGTCGCGTACCAGACGTTGAGGTTGGCGGCGACCTTGCCGGATGCGTCCTCGATCCAGATGGCGATGTAGGGACGGTGATATTCCGAGACGGTGAGCTTGGGGATCTCGACAGAGATTTCGAGCGTGCCGGCATGGGCGGCGCCCGCCGCAACAACCGGAACCGCAAGCGTCAGAAGTTTGCGCATACGAACTACCTCAGGCTCAGATGTGAATCAGGAAGACGGCGATCAGCGCCGGGACGACCAGCCCTGCCCCGACGATAAACCAGGTGGGTGGCCGGCGGGGAGCATGCATCCACAGCAGGACGAGGCCCGTGATGCAGAACAGGATCGCCGCTACCGAGAAAATATCGAGGAACCAGAACCAGACCGGTCCGGTGTTCCTGCCTTTGTGAAGATCGTTGAGGAAGGAGACCGCGCCGCGGCTCGTGTCCTCGTAGGTCACGTCGCCGGTTTCGCGGTCGATCGAGAGCCACGCGTCGCCGCCCGGCTTGGGCAGGCCGACATAGACTTCCGTTTCCGACCATTCGCCGGTGCGACGCGAGACAGGGGCGCCGGTTTCCGTCTGCAGCCAGTCGGAGACCGGCTTGGGGAGGATTGCTGTCTTGCCGTCCGCTGGCGCTTCGCCGAGCTGCGACAGGATTTCCGGCGGCATGACCTTCGCCACTTCGGTGATGACGGGCGTGGCTTCGATCTGGCCGGCGTGGTTCAGCGTGATGCCGGTTATCGCGAACATCAGCATGCCGATGAGGGTCGCGGCGCCGGTGATCCAGTGCCAGATGCGGGCCTGCGTCATCCAGAAGAGGCGGCGCACTTTCTTCTTGTGCGCCTTCTTCGCGGCTTTTTCCTTCGCGGCTTCCAGGGCTGCCGCAGACGCGTTCGCGCTTATGTCCGACCCTTCGGCCATTCCGATTCCCGACCCGCGGATTCTGTCCAATGCGCATTGCCATCCCGGCCGCCCGCATGACCCCGACTTTGCCGCAGCGTTACGATGGGAGATTACTAATTGCAACCCATTCTCAATTGCATGGTGCAGTGAAAACGCAGCTGTGATTAGGGATCAGTCAGAACCAGCGGCCGTCGCGCTCCCTCACCCTGTCAGGGGCGAGCAGGCGCTCGAAGTAGATCAGGGGCGCGTTGCTGAAGACGATGTGGCCGCGGTGGGAATAGCCGCACTTTGCGTAGAAGGGGCCGGCGCCAGCGGTTGCGTCGAAGGCGTCAAGACGGATGGCCTGCCCTGAGCCGCCGGGCCAGTTGAGGGTACGAACCTCGGCGTCAGCAAGAAGTGCGCGGCCAACGCCTTTGAACTGGGCGCGCGGATCAACCGCCATATTGGTGAGATAGATTGGCGTCTTCACGCGGGTGAAGCAGGATTTGTCGATTGCCCACGGCTTTCGCTTCGACAAGGTGAGTGTGCCGACAATGGCGTCTGCGTCTGTCGCGATGATCACGCGGCCGTGCTTCATCGCCAGCATCACGACGTTTGCCGTCGTGTTGGAGGACCAGAGGCCGGGGCCGTAGCGCCGTGTGAGATCATTCGCCGCGGCCTGGCGTACGGCGGCGATCGCTTCAGCTTCGTCAGCGACCGCTTCGCGGATCGATAGCTGCAAGTCGAAAGTCCCCTCAGGCATGTTCACAGCCCGAGCAAATTTGCCCGGATCGCCGCAGGAAGCCACATCATCCGGCAGGCGATGCGCATATTTTTGCTAGTGCGCGGCAGAAAACGCGGCGGTCGAGGAAAAACTTGAGCGGGGCGGGAGCGGCGTGCATGACTGCGCGCACTGCCCTGTAACCCAGCCGAGGACCCAATGGCGCATCGCACTTCCCTTACTCTCGCACTTCTCAGTGCGGTTTCGCTGGCCGCCTGCGCCACGACATCGACGCCGGGCGCTCCGACCCCGAAGAATCTCGCCGGCGTGAGCCCGGAGGTTTATGCGATCCACCAGAGCTTCATGACGCTCGACACGCACCTTGATACGCCTGCCTTCCTCGACTCGGCGCGCGGCTACAACATCATGGAACGCCACAGCTATGAGCGCGACGGCTCGCAGGTCGACTATCCGCGCATGATTGATGGCGGCCTCGATGGCGGCTTCTGGGCAATCTATATGGGCCAGGGCCCGCTGACGCCCGAGGGCTACCAGCAAGTGCGCGACAAGGCGCTGATCCGCGCAACGTCGATCCAGAAGATGGTGGCTGCGAACCCGAGCGTATTCGAGATCGCCCTCGTCTCTGCGGATGCGAAGCGGATTTTCGATTCGGGCAAGAAAATCGTCTATCTCTCGATGGAGAACTCCTACGAGCTGGGAGAAGACCTTTCGCTGCTCGACAGCTTCTACAAGCTGGGCGTGCGCATGGCGGGTCCGGTGCACAACGGCACCAACCAGCTGGCCGATTCCACCAACCCCGGCCCGGTCGGCGCCAAATGGGGCGGCCTCTCGCCCATGGGCAAAGAGTATGTGAAGCGCGCCAACGAGCTGGGCATCATCCTCGATGGCAGCCACTCGTCGGACCAGACGATCGAGCAGATGATCGACCTGTCGGCGACGCCGATCATTCTGTCGCACCATGGCTGCGACGGCGTGTACGAGCATCCGCGCAACCTGCCGGACGCGCTGCTCAAGAAAATGGCAGCGAAGGGCGGCGTCATTCACATGAACGCGCTTGGTTCGTTCCTGAAGGACCTGCCGCAATCGAAGGAGCGCATGGAGGCCATGCAGGCGCTTCGTCAGAAATACGCCAATTCGGATCAGCTCACGGGCGCGGCCTACCAGGCATTCCTCGACGAGCGCGTTGCGATCAACAAGCAGTTCCCGGAGAACCGCGCGACGTTTGAAGATTACATGGAGCAGATCCTGTACGCCATCAAACTGGTGGGCGTGGACCATGTCGGCTTTGGCGCTGACTGGGACGGCGGTGGCGGCGTTGCCGGCTATGACGACGTGACCATGCTGCCGAAGATCACCGATCGCCTGCTCAAGGCCGGCTACACGCAGGAAGACCTGGCGAAGATGTGGGGCGGTAACGTTGTGCGCCTGCTCAAGACGGCCGAGGACTACAAGGCGTCGCTGAAAAAGTAGTCGGGGCGAAGCAAGGTCGAGATGCAAAAACGCCGGGGTGGTTGGAAGCCACCCCGGCGTTTCTTTGTATGGTTTGTCTGTGTTTTCGGTGATCGGGGCCCGAACCATCAGGGCCCCGAACAATCAGGTCAAAGCCCGATCAAGCCGGAGTGGCGTGGCCGAAGATAGCGTCGAAGGGGATCAAATCCTTCAGCATGAAGGCGGCTGTCACCAGCAGATAGACGCCGAAGATGCGTTTCAGCTTGACCGGGTCGAGACTGTGAGCCGCAGCGGCGCCGAGAGGAGCCGTGAGGATGCTCATCGCGGTGATCGAGGCGAGCGCGATCAGGTTCACGAAGCCAATCGAGCCGACCGGCAGGTGGGGCTGGCCGAAGCCCGTAATCATGCTGCCAATGGCGCCCGGGATGGCGATGATGGTGCCGAAGCCGGCAGCCGTCGCCACCGCGCGGTGCATGTTCACGCCGCTCATCGTCATGATCAGGATGGCCGGGGTGCCGCCGCCAATGCCCAGCAGCGAGGAGAATGCGCCGAGGCCGGAACCGAGAGCCGCGCGAAGCGGGCCCTTGGGCATGTTCTCTTCTGTCTTCGCCTTGCGGCCGAGGATGCGGAAGATGAACTGCAGGCCGAGTGGAATGAGGAAGATGCCAAAAGCAATCTTCAGCTGATTGCCGTCCATGACGCTGGTGAGCAAGACGCCAGCGATGACCCCGCCGACGACCCAGGGCAGCCAGCCCTTGAGGATATTCCAGTCAACCGCTCCCCTCTTCGCGTGCGCCTGCACGGAACGAAGCGAGGTGAAGAAGATTGTCGCGAGTGATGTGCCGATAGCAACGTGCATGATGTGCTCGTTGCCGCCTTCGTGCGGCAAAACCGTCAAGACGGCTGCGAGTGCAGGAACGACGACGAAACCGCCGCCTATGCCGAACATGCCGGCTACAAATCCTGCGAAAAGTCCTGCGACCAGCATCGATACAACCAGCAATCCGTATTGCTGAAATGCCGGTCCGATCCAGTCTTGCTGGGTAACAATTTCAGCCATGTCGTTGAGCGCCACGCCAGTTTCCTAAAGCGGTTAGGTCGATGCGAATTCGATGAAAGTTTGCGAGATCGTCTTGGCGCGTTGCCGCCGAGGCGGGCAAGGTTGAGAGTGCTCCAGACCCCTCAATCCTTGCCCGGCGCCGCTCTTTGCAGCGCCGTCGCCTCAACGGCGCCCACACGGGGGAATGCGCGCCCCCGCGCAGGACGCCGTTTTCCTCAGAAGGCGTAGGACACGCGGCCGTAATAATAGCCGCCGTTGATTCCGAAGGGAGACAGGGTCGAGTACTTGGTGACGTACGCGTTGGAATTGAGCCCCAACTGCTCTGCACGCACCCAATCCGGCGTTTCCACGGGATATTCGTTGAATACGTTGTCCGCACCGACAGCGATCTTCCAGTTGTCATTCAGCTGATAGGCGACCTCGAGGTCAGTCGTGTAAGTGACATCGAGCTTGGTGAGGTACGGCTGCGACGTGCGCGGCGAAAGCGCATATGACGTCGCCGGACCGTTCATCGTCTCCTTGATGGAGATGGTGTAGTCACCGATCTTCCACACAGCGCCGAGCATGAAGCGGTATTCCGGCGATGACTTCTCGAAGTTGAAAACTGTCGCGCGACTGAATAGCGCAGGATCAGGGCCGGTAGCGCCGACCAGAAGAGCCGCTGGCGGCGGCGCGACTTTGGTCACTTTATGCTTGGCCATGTTGCCCGAGAGCGTCCAGTCGACTGAACCCCAGGCGCCGAAGTCCGTGTCATAATTGATGACGAGGTCTGCGCCCTGCGTGCGGGTGTCGATGCCGTTGGTGAAGAACGAGGCGCCGATGCTCCACGAAGCGTTGGTGTAGATCGACGGATCGATCTGGACGCCGTTCGCCTGGATGGCTGCGACAACCTGCGGCAGGCGCGTGACGTTGGCGCCGGTCGCCGAGGTGGCGCCGGTGAGACCGCCCGAACCAAGAATGCGGTTCTCGATCTCGATCTGGTAGACATCGAGCGTGACGGAGAGGTTCGACAGCGGGTGGGCGACGAAGCCGACGCTGAGGTTTTTCGATTCTTCCGGGCTGAGACCGTTGCTTCCGAGGAGGCGAGCGCCAACCGAGTTCGGCGCGAGCTGGCCGTTGATTGCCGAGGGGCCGACGTTGATGCCCGAATAGTAGCCTTCAGCAAGCGTCGGCGCGCGGAAGCCCGTCGATGCCGTGCCACGAAGGGCGAAGGTATCGCTGAAATCGTAGCGGGCTGTGAGCTTGCCGATCGTGGTGTCGCCGAAGTCGCTGTAATCCTCGAAGCGGATGGCCGCATCGAGCGTGAGTTGCGGGATCGGATTTGCGGCCACATCGAAATAGACAGCCCAGCTTTCGCGCTCGTTGTCGCTCGCATCGGTCGGAGCAAAGCCGTAGTAGGATTGCGATCCGCCTTTGTAATAGCTGATCGGGTTGCCATCGCTCAGCTTGTAACCATCGACGCGATATTCGGCGCCGGCGGCGAGTGTGACCGGCGACGAGAAGCCGACATCAATGTCGTAGGTGCCGTCCAGCGTGGTGGTCCACTGGGTCGAGTTGAAGGCGCCGGCATAGATGTCGCGCGGCGTGTAGCCGGGCTTGTAAGCAGTTGTCGGCGTCGCGAGCACGGAGGTGTCGCGATAGTAGTCTGCGTTGGCTGTGTTGAGGACGGTGATCTTCACCTTGTCCTCGCCATAGACCGTGCTGAGATCCCAGTTGAAGCCCTCGAAATTGCCGGTGAAACCGGCGGCGAGCGCGTAATCCTGTTCAACTGAACCCTGGCGCGGATCGAAGCCGAGCGGGAACGGCACGTCTGTGCGATTGCCGGCGAGATCGACGGCCTTGCCGGTCACAACGTTCGGCAGGCGGTAGTTCTCGTGAGCGTTGCCGCGTTTGAAGCCGTACGAGCCGAACGTATAGAATTCGAGCGTGTCCGAGATTTCGTAGCCGCCGTTGAAGCTGAAGACGTCGACCTTGATCTGCGGGTCGCCGGCGATGCGGTTGAGATAGGGCCAATCGGCCGCAGTCGTGACCTGCGGATAGGTGCGAGCGGGGCTGTTCACGGCGCCGGCGTTCCATGGGCCGTTGACGACGCGCGGGTCAAAGTCGCCGCGGAAGCTGTCGTCCCGGAACTTGCTGTCGTAGGTGAGGTTCATGTAGGCGCCTTCGAACGGCGCCCAGCCGGCGTTGGCCGAGACGTGGTAGGTCTCGCCGCCGCCGTCGAAATACTGGCCGCCATCGACCGAGACTGCCCCACCCGTGTCGGCGCTCTTCTGAATGATGTTGATGACGCCCGCGATGGCATCCGAGCCATATTGCGCGGCCGCGCCATCGAGCAGGACTTCGACGCGCTCGATCGAGCCGGACGGGATGAAGCTGAGGTCGGCGCTGGCGTTGCCCTGGAACCCGCCGCCCAGAACGGCGAGGTTGGACGTGCCGTGACGGCGCTTGCCGTTCAGAAGTATGAGTGCGTGGTTGGGGCTGAGGCCGCGAAGCCTTGCCGAGAGCGTGAGAGCGGCTGTGTCGCCGCCGAAAGCCTGTGCGGTGAAGGACGGCACGTTCTGCGACAGTGCTACGCGCAGGTCGGGCTGGCCGATCGATTCAAGGGCGGTTGAATCCAGAACGACGACTGGCGCCGGGCTGTCGGCTGCAGTCATGCCGGTGGTGCGCGTGCCGGTGACGATGATGATGTCGTCCCGCTCGGGCGGCGTCGGTTGATCTTCGATCTCGGGCATCGGGAAAGGCCCGGCCTGAGCCCATGCGGCTCCGCCACCCATCATCGCTGCGCTCAACACGGCAACGGCGATACCCGAATACAAATGCTTGGTTTTCATGTGTTATCCCCGTGTGTTCCGATACGCTCCTTGTGTTTCCGTCCCTGCCGTTTCTTGTTGTTGCAACGATGAGGTCACCCGGTGCTGCACGGTGGAAGCGCAACCGTCCTGGGGGCACGGATTTTCGGATACGTGTCAGTTTCTGCGGCGCCCGATTTTCGCAGGCTCAACGCAGACCGGGGCGGGACTGCGTGCGCAGCCGCCCATCGCGAATTTCATCGCATCACGAAGCGCATTATGATCGCTCCGCTTCACGGCGCTATCGCCCGTGTGCGTTCGGAGATGCGGAATCTGGATTCACGATAATAGTGCCGCAGCGTTGGGCGCTGCCGCACAATCGCTCGCCACCATGGCGTGACGCGAAAGCATCAGAGGCAGCGGTTGCGCAAAATATGCGCGCAGTTGCACGATCCGCGATCAGCGACTTTGCGCACGCTGGACGGCAAGTACTGACGGTGTACCAAAAGACGCGAGCTTGCCTCGCGGGCCGAATGCCATGGAGTGTATTGTGATCCTGAAAGCCATGCTGCTGTCCGCTGTTGCTGCTGCATCGCTGGCGCTGACGGCCCACGCGCAGGCGGGATATCAGCCGCCGCGCACGCCGGACGGAAAGCCGGACCTGCAAGGCGACTGGACGAATTCGAGCATCACCACGCTGGAGCGCAACAACGCCTCCCTGCCCCTCGTTCTGAGCGACGAGCAGGTGAAGCGCATGGAAGGCGCGCGACTGCAGCAGGAAGTCTCCAGCAACAAACAGACGAACCCCGACGAAGGCGCGCCGGTGGCTGGTCGCGATCCCGGCGGCTACAACGCTTTCTGGCTGGATCGCGGGATGAAGGTTGGCGTGGTGAACGGCCAGGCGCGCTCGTCATGGATCACGACGCCGGAGAACGGCAGGATGCCCTTCTCGGCCGAGGGCAAGAAGCGGATCGCGGAAATCCTGTCGAAGCGCAACGAGGATGGGCCCGAGGGCATGAACCCGGCCGACCGTTGCCTGGTGGGCTCGCGCGGGTCGGGCGGACCGCCCATGCTGAACAACGTGTACAACAACACATACCAGATCGTGCAGACGCCGACGCATGTGATGATTGACGTGGAGATGATGCACGATGCCCGCATCGTTCGACTGGGTCAGGAGCACAAGCCGGAAGCGGTGAAACAGTGGCTGGGCGACAGCGTCGGGCATTGGGATGGCGACACGCTGGTGGTTGTCACCAAGGGCTGGAACCGCTGGCATGGCGATTATGAGCCGGTCTATCTGTCGGAGCAGGCAACCGTGACGGAGCGCTTCACGCGCACGGGAGCGGACGAAATTACCTACGCCTTCGATATCGACGATCCGGGTTTCTACACCCAGCCGTGGAAGGGCGAGATGCTGTTCACCCGCTCGAACGGGCCCGTCTATGAGTATGCCTGCCACGAGGGCAATTACGCGCTGCACGGCATCCTGCAGGGCGCGCGGATTTTGGAAACTCAGGCTGCCAAGGCGGCGAGTGCGAAGAAGAAATAGCCGTCAGGCTTTCTTCTCGTAGGTCAGCCAGATGATGACGCCATAGATCGCGAGCCATGCGAACGCGATCAGCGGCGTGATGAGCGCGCGATCGACGCCGGACATCTCCGCGAGGGCCGGGCCTAGCCAGCGCACGGAGATGGCGATCAGGACCACCAGCGCGACCGTCACGAGCCAGCCCTGCCAGCTCTTGGCTGTTACGCCCCACCCGATCGTCTTTGGACCAAACCAGCCCTTCGCCATTGTGCACGTCCTGTCTGCCGCCGAGCATATACTCCGGACGGCGCGCGTGCGAGGTAGGCGGCCAATCGAGGAAGATGTTCGTGGCTGACCCGCACCAGATCAATGTTTGGACGCATATAGCGGCGGGCGCTGTGGCGCTAGCTGTTGGGCTTGTGCCCTTGTTCAGCCGCAAGGGCGGCCCGCTACATCGCTGGTCTGGCAGGGTCACCGCCGGCCTTGGCGTGTTGGTGTTGGGCAGCGCGACACTCGCAACACTGTTGTTCAACCCGCCCGCACCGTTGATGGCGGCCACTCTGAGCGCGGGCTATCAATACCTGAGCGGCTTACGGACGCTGATGTTGAACAGACGCGGCCCCGGATTGCCCGACGCCCTTCTGGCGCTCGCGGGGTTAGGGCTTTCAGCGCTGATCCTGTTTCAGATGGGCCAAGGCAGCACATCCTGGTCGCCAGCTTTCGGGTACGCGACGATTGGTTTCCTGTCGGCGATCACGCTGTACGATCTGAGCCGGTTCTTCTGGATTTCCACGTGGTATCGCAATGTGCGCTCGCTGGACCACGGCGTGAAGATGATCGGCTTTTATTTCGCGATGCTGTCGGCTGGCGCAGGAAATCTGCTGGCAGAGCTTCAACCGCTCAGCCAGATCCTGCCGTCCGTCATGGGCATGGTCGCGATGATCGGCTTCGTGATCTGGTATAGTCTTCACCCGATCAACAAACGACCGAGCAACGCGACCGCTTAGGCCTTCCTATTTGATGTAGGCCTTCACCACGGCGTCGAGGAAGTCGCGGCCGTCGTAGAGCGATTTCACGCGGATCTTTTCGTTGAGGCCGTGGGCGTTGGTTTCATCGCCCGTCGAGAACAGGCCGCTGAGGCCGTAGGTCGGGATGCCGGCATTCATCAGGAAGCGGCCATCGGTGGCGCCTGCGATCATCAGGGGGGCGACGGGGACGCCCGGCCACATCTTTGCGGCCTGCGCCTTAATCGGCCCCATGATCTCGTCGGTGAGCGGCGGGGCGCTTGAGCCGTCGCGGCGGCGAACGATGGCGACCTTCACTTGCTCGTCGCCGATGGCTTTCTCGAGCGTCTCTTTCACCTGCTCAGGAGTCGTGCCCTGCATGACACGGCAGGAGAGCGTTGCGACGGCGCGTTGCGGCAGCGCGTTGGGGGCGTGGCCGGCTTCGAGTTGGGTTGCGACGCAGGTGGTGTGGAGCGAGGCGTTGTAGGTTGCGTCGGCTTGCAGGACTTTCAGTGCGGCCTGATCATCCGGGTTCTTTCCGACAGCCGTCATCGCCTTGCCGATCTCGCCGCCGAGCAGCGGACCAGTGACACGGAAGTATTCGCGCACGACGGGCGTGACCTGGATCGGGAAGGACAGCTTCGAGACTTTGTCAGCTGCAGCCATCAGATGGTAGATCGCATTGTCCGGTAGGGGCCGCGAGGAATGGCCGCCCGGGTTGGTGACTTCCAGCGTGTAGACCTGGTGAATTTTTTCGCCTGCCTGCACCTGCAGTGTCAGCGGCTTGCCGTCTGCCGACAGAAGACCGCCTGCGCCTTCATTCAACGCGAAGTCCACGTCGAACAGGTTGCGGTGATTGGTGAGGATGTAGTCGATGCCGTTGACGCGGTTCGAGGTTTCCTCGCCGCAGGTCAGCGCCATCACCAGATTGCGGCTGGGCTTGAACGTCTTGTCCTGCTTCAGGCGGATCATCAGGTCGAGCCAGATCGAGGCCTGGCCCTTCATGTCTGCCGTGCCGCGGCCATAGAAATAGCCGTTCTCTTCGAACAGCGTGAACGGACTGCGTTCCCAGTCTTCGCGCTTGGCGTCGACCACATCGATGTGGCCCATCAGAAGCACGCCCTTCTTCTTGGGAGCAGTCGCGCGGAGCGTAGCAACGAGGTTGCCGTCATCAGGCTTGCCGGCGGGCACGATCAGCTGGACGTCTGCATCAGCGTAACCGGCGGCCTTGAGGCGCTTCTGCGCGGCCTCAACGACTTTGGTGCATGAGCCGGTGGTGGGAGATGAGTCGATCTCGACCATCTCCTTGTAGATGGCGCGGAACGCTTCACGGTCGGGAACCTGTTGCGCAGATGCGGCGGGCGCAATCGCCGTTACAAACGCCAGCGAAGCCGCAACAGTTCTGAGACGCATGATCGAACCCCGATTATCTCTTCCGCGATCAGTGTCACAGGCGAGGCAGACCAGACAAGCCCGTACCTGCTCACGGAACGATCAGGGGAACGGATCTGTTTCATCATCGCTTGTGGACCCAACACCCGCGCAACCGAGCTGGCGCAGGCGCGCATCGTACCGGCGCACCGCAACATAAACATCCTGCACGCATTTCTGGATCGCCGCCTCGCCGAACCGGCGTGTCGCCCGCACGCGGCCTTCGTCGTCCTCAAGAAGAATGCCGCCCGCCACCATCTGCTGAATCTTCCTGCGTACCGTTTCACGCGGCATGGCCAGCCTGTCGGCAACCAGCAACCGAGAGATTGAACCTCGGAATTCTTCCGGCGGTCTTGCCAGCTCGAGAACTTCCGGCGGCGTCGAGGGATCGAGCAACAAGGGCCGCATCGTCGCCTCGCTGACGCACAGATAGATGAGCAGGCTTTCCAGATCGACATCAGCCAACTGCCGCGCGACGTAGAGTACATCCAGCAACAGCTCGTTCGCGGCGAACGCATGCGGGCGCATGCGCGGCGGGATTTTCTCTTCATCTGGATACATGTCTGCCTCCATAGAACCCTACCCAAAATGGGGTCGCGCGCTTCATGCAGACCTTAAAACCAAGCTGAATTTCCTGCACGCTGACCCGGTCGAAGCGATGATGTCCAATAGTGAAATGGCGCGCCTCCGACGAAAGAGGAATGCAGTATGAGTTCAACTTTTCCGGATTCTGTTCGCGCAATCGTGTGCAAGGCGTGTGGAAAACTTCTCAAGGTTAGCGCCATGCCGCTGGATGCATCTGGCCGCGCTGCTATCAACTTCCGGATGACCTGCATAAAATGCCACCATGGCGACATCTATAATATGCACGATATCCTGCAGCTGAACATGCGAAAGTCCGGCTAGCTTCAGGCCCAGCAGATTCCCGTCAGCATTCCCTGCCCCTGCAGAATTACGCGCGCATCCGAGCCGTCGATATTCGACAAGCCGACATCGCCTTCAAGATTTGTCCACGCCAGACGCTTGCGCGGAAGATCGAGCGCAACGCCGATGGCCTCGCGCAGATTGCGGAGCAGGATTTTCCGGTCCATGCGTGTTGCAGGGTCATAGTTCGGCGCCGGGTCCATCGGCGCGCTCGACAGCGTGTTGTCGCCGCGATCCGTCCAGTACATCGCGCGTGTCGCAAGATCGAGATCGAGGTCGATTGGCTCGGGCATGCGCGAGAACAGGGTGATCATGTCGCGCCGGTTGGTGGGCGTGGCGCCGGGTGGCGCAGTCATGTTGATGCGGCGGATCAGGCCCTGCCCCGCATTGTCGCCACCCTTCTGCGTCCAGTAGAGATGACCACGTGCGGGATCGAGCGCCATGCCGACGCACCAGCGCGACTGGTCGTCCTTGTCGCTGACCGGATTGCCGGTGATGACCAGAGTTTCCAGCCTGGACCCATCAAGGTTGCAGCGCTGGATCGCCATGCCTTCGCGATCCGACCAGTAGAGCTTGCCTGCGGCTTCATCGATCTTGAGTTGCTTTGGCGTGAACGTACCGCCGGGCGCAATGATGGTGGAGACGTTCGCGCCATCTTTCTCACAGCGCATGATGTAGCCATCGCGCTCGGCGGCGCGGCCCATGTTTGTCCAGAAGATCTGTCCCGTGGCCGAATTGACCGCGATGCCATCGTTCACACCCGTGGGGCGTGAACCATTCGCCGGAGAGTCATCGACCAGCGTAACAGGGCCTCCGCCAGCGGCTGGGTCGAATGCGAATACCTTCGCCTGTCCGAGATAGTAGAGCTTTGGCGCGGGGCCAGTGGCTACGCCAACCGTGGCGCACCCCGCGAGCGCGAGACTGCCGCCAATACCTGCGGTGAACTGCCTGCGGCTCCAACCCATCATGTCTGACCCCGGGACGTCTGTTGCGTCTTGAGTGAAGGATAGGGTCGGATTGGCGCGATTGTCATCCCGGAAGCGCGGCGCCCGGCCTGGATGACGGATCGAGGCTAGACGCGACTAGTATTCATGTTCCTGCTTCCAGGAGATCATGATTTCCTCAACGTACGCCGAAGCGTTACGCATCGCCGGCTCGGTTGATGCGTGAGGCGCCTCGCCCTGAATAGCACTCGCCATCTGCACGTCTGACGGGATATTGAAGCGCACGGTGGTGATGCAGCCCGGCGTGATCTCGGCCAGCGCCCCGCCCTGCCAGTCGGTGACGTAACCGCCATAGTCCCAGCCAAATCCCGCGATCTTGAACGGTTTCTTGTTCAGCTTCTCGACCGTCGCGACGCCATCGCCGAGGTTGAGGCCGCCCGGGCCAGTCCACTGCGAGACTTCGCCACGAATCTTCACGCTGGTCAGCACGGTGCGCTCTTCCTCGTTGAGGAAGGTCACTTCGATGCGGCGCGATTTGTCATTCGGGTAGATGGCCGTGATGTTGTCCTGTTCGCCCTCTGCACCATCGATCGTTTCGGGAACGACATTCTCTGCGCCGAAGATGTCGGCCAGCGTTCCAGCGGTTGCGTCCTGCGCAAACGGCTTGCCGCACATGATGGTGAGTGCATCGGCGATGGTGGCGGGGATCTTTACCGCTGCGCCGCCTGAAGCGGCGGCGGGGGCGTCGGCGACTTCAGACGCGCTGGGGCCTTCGGCCTGCTCCGGTCCGCCGCAAGCGGCCAGCAATATCAGCGAAGCTCCGGCAAGTGCGGCGCGCATATCGATATCCCTCCACGAATCCGCGGAAGCTGTCCCAAGCCGCATAACCTGTCCACAGGTTGAGGCGCCTCGCCGGAAATCTGTCGTATATGCTGGGAACGGGGCAATTTGGGTCCGTCAGGACACTGAATTTTTCTCCACCCGCCAACGCAGCGCTTGACCGGACCCCTGCGGGTCGCAGAACTCCTGACAATGTCGCGTGCGATCTACCGCCCTTCCGGTGAAGTTGTCGGCCGTCCGAAACGGGGCGGGCTGTATATGTGGGGGCTCGCCATTCTGGTGGGCGTGCTGGCGGCGCTGGCCGTCGCCCTGATCCAGACGCTGGTGATCTACGCGCAATTCCTGGCGTTCGGGGCGGCTTCGGGACGACTGGCCTCCCGGCTTGTGGAAATGCCGTGGTGGGGGCGAATCCTGTCGCCGGTCGTGGGCGGCGCCGTGATCTGCCTGTTGCTGCGCCTGGGTATTTCGATTGGATGGGGGCCTGCGCCGCGTCCGTTCGGGTTGCAGGATATCGTGCAGAACCGTCGCCTGCGCGGAACGATCCGCTCGACGACATTGTCTCTGCGCGACGCTTTCCTCTCGGCACTGGTTGCAATCGTTTCGCTGGGTTGGGGCGGAAGCTCGGGACGTGAAGAGCCAGCGGCGCATCTGGGTGCTGCGCTCGCGATGCTTCCGGGGCGTCTGCTGGGATTGAATCTCGCTTCGCGGCGGATGCTGCTTGGCATGGGACTGGCGGCTGCGATCTCTGCAGCGCTGCATGCACCAATCGCCGGCGTGTTTCTGGCGCGCGAGCTGGTGTTGCGCCGGTTGCGGCTGTCGCAGATGGGGCCGGTTGTGGTGGCTTCGGTCAGCGCCTGGATGTTCGGGCGCTGGATCATGGATGGAAAGCCGGTGATCGACATTCCCGATGTCGGCGTGATCCTGCCGCAAGCGCATGCTGCGGCCGTTGTTGTGCTGCCTGTGCTCGCCATGTTCGGCTATGCCGCGATGATCATCTGGGCGCGCGCGCCGATCATGGTGGCGGCGTCCGCTGCGCGCATTCGTGTGCCGCTCTGGCTGCTGCCGATCATCGGCGGCCTGATCCTCGGTATCATCGCGCTCGCCTTCCCGCAGGTGCTGGGCATTGGCTATGAGCCGCTCGCAGCGGGACTGGGTGGCAATTACACGGCCGAGCTCATGCCCGTTCTAGCGCTTGCGAAGATTGCGGCGGCGGCAGTGACGTTCGGCTTCCGTTGGGGAGGTGGTCCGATTGCACCAACGCTTTATGTCGGCGCGATGATCGGCGCGAGCCTTGGCGTGGTTGCCGGACTTACCCTTGGGATACCTGCGCCACAGGTCTATTTCGGACTGCTCGGCATGGCGGTGGCTGTGTCCGTTTTGTTGGATGCGCCGTTCACCGGCGCCATTCTGGCGCTGGAGCTTTCAGGCTCGCCGGAAGTCGGCGGGGCTTGCCTGCTGTTCTGTTTCGTCGCCTGCATGGCTGTCCGCCGTCTTGCGCCACCCATGGGCGAAGATACCGGCCAGACGCTGCGCTGGCGCTGAACCGCGACCTCTCCTATCCTGCTCGACCGGGATCGCGGAGGGATGGCACATGAACGCCAACGGAGAGAACACGCCTCAGCCAGCGCCGAATCGCGCCATGTGGGTGCTTGGCTTTTTCGCCGTGCTGTTCGTGGCGTTCTTCTTCCGCGCGGCGCCGATGGCGCTAGATCCTGTTCGTACAACACAGGCCGCCGACCAGTTTGATACGGCGCGCGCGCTTGACCGGCTGTCGCGCGTTCTCGATGGGACGCCGCATCCCACCGACAGTGACGCACTCGATCAGACCCGCTCACGCCTGCTGCGCGAGATCGCGTCGATCGGCTACCAGCCGCAGGTGATTGCGCAGAACGCCTGCCGGGGCTCGATCTCCGGCTCATCCATCCGCTGCGCGTTCGTGCAGAACGTGTTCTTCAAGGCAGGCACGGGCGATGGCCCTGCTCTCGTTCTTACCGCACACTATGACAGCGTGGACGCGAGCCCGGGCTTTGGCGATGACGGCATTGGCGTCGCAGTCTGGCTCGAGGTGGCGCATCACCTGAAACAGAACCCGCCGAACCGGCCGGTGCTGTTCCTGCTTACCGATGGCGAGGAAACCGCGTTGCTCGGAGCGCAGGCTTTCGTGAATTCAAAGGAGAAATACGGCGTCGAGGTTGGCCGCATCATCAACCTTGAGGCGCGCGGCGTACGCGGACCGGCGATGATGTTCGAGACGGGTCATCCCAATGCGGGCATTGTCGGCGACTGGTCGAAGAGTGGCGCACGCCCTGTCGCCAACTCGATGATGACGGCCGTCTACGAGCTGCTGCCGAACTCGACCGACCTGACCGTCCACCTGCACGACGGCTCGACCGGCATCAATATCGCGATCGCGGATGGCCTCGACTTCTACCATACCAATCACGACGATCTCGCGCGGCTCGATCGTTCGAGCGTACAGCACATGGGTGACCAGGCGCTCGGCGCCACGCGGACATTCCTCGCTGGCGACTGGAGCGGGGACAAGACCGGCGGCGAGATCGCCTACTCCGATATCGGCGCACGGCTGTTCGTGGCGCTTCCTGAGATGTTCGCACTGGTCCTGCTCGGCTTGTGCTTCGGGGTCTCGGCTATGATGCTGGTTCGCCCGTCGCGCGACAGCGGCTGGATGAAGCTCGACTGGAGGGCGCTGGCGCTGCCGCCAGCGCTTATCGCCGTGTCCGGGCTGCTCGCCTTCCTTACGCAGCAAGCCATTGGTCTGTTTCGTGAGCCTTCGTACTGGACCGCCTATCCGCAAGCGTTGAACATGACCTTCTTCGCCGGAACGGCACTGGTCAGCGTGGCCGCCCTCGCCTTCCTTGCGCCGAACGTGAAGCGTGAGACGTTGTTCGCATCCGGCTGGTTCTGGTTTCTGATCGTCGGGATGGGCCTGTCATTTGCCGTGCCCGGGTTCTCGATCCTCTTCGTGATCCCCGGCATTGTGTTCGTGCTTGCGGGTGGTGCGGCGTGGCTGTTCCCGCGCTATCAGATACCGGCCTATGTGATCGCCAGCGTCATGCTCGTGCTGATCTTCTTCCCGATCCTGCATATGCTCGACGTCATGATGGGTCTCGGCATGGCCGCGGCCTTCGGCGTGGTCGAAGCCATGGTGCTCGCGCCAATGCTCGCCATTATTGGCGGGCTACGATCGGGCAAAGCGCTGGTGTTCTCGGCGCTTGGTTTAGCCTTTGTCGTCAGCATCGGCGCGACGGCGATCGTTCCCGCTTACAGCGCGGACCGTCCGCTCGCGCTGAACTTCAGCGCGCAATACGACATGGATGAACGTCGTGCTGCCGTTTACGCGGGCGCGCGTCCTGGCGCGTTGCCAAAATCGATCCTCGACCAGCTCACGGTCGGTGAAGTGCCGCCCCCGGTTGGCAGCACGAATGCTCTCGCCGCCAGGAAGATGGAGTTTGCGCCGCGCCCGCACGCCATCGCCACGCTGATCAGCGACAGCACCGGCGCAGACGGCAAGCGCATCATTCGCCTGCAGCTTGGCGCCGAAGGTGCGCGCACCATCCGCTTGCGCATTCCGGCAAGCGCGCACCCGACCCAACTCACCTATGACGGGCGCACCACTGCCATGCGCGAGCCGCAGCAGGGCTACTACGTCGTGGAGATCATCGGTCGCGCGGCGAATGGCGCGACGCTGGAGTTTACGCTTCAGCCGCCGACGAAAGCGCCTTCTCCCTCGACCACGAAACCAGACTGGCTTGTGCAGGGTATCTGGACGTCGCTGCCGCCTGAAGCACAGGCGCTGGCGGATTCACGCCCGGACAACGCCGTGCGCATCCAGATGGGCGACACCACGATCACGACGAAGAAGCAACAGTTCTGAGCCACGCCCTCGTCCTTCGAGACGCGGACTTTGTCCGCTCCTCGGGATGAGGGCGTACTCACAATCCCGGCCAAAACTGTGAGAAAATGGGCCGCATAACCACTCGCTAACCATTGCGGCGCCACACCGTGACACCAGTGGCGGCTGCCAATAGCTTGCCGCCTGCACTGACCCGAAAAACTGCGAGATGAGGTACTGAATATGTCCGGCAAAGATCCGATCGTTGTCGCCCAGATTGCCCGCATCATCGCAAAGGAGTTGGGGGTCGGCGAAGGCCAGGTTGCCGCCGCCATCCAGCTGATCGAGGAAGGCGCATCCGTTCCGTTCATCGCGCGCTACCGGAAGGAGCGTACGGGCGGCTTGGACGATACGCAGCTGCGCGCACTGGCGGAGCGCTTTGAATATCTCGTTATCCTCGCCGACCGCCGCGAAGTCGTGCTGCGTTCGATCACCGAACAAGGCAAGCTGACGCCGGAGCTGGAAAAGCAGATCCGCGCTGCGCAGACGAAGGTTGAACTCGAAGACCTGTATGCGCCGTATCGTCCCAAGCGCCGCACCAAGGCGTCTATCGCCAAGGAAGCGGGCCTTGAGCCGCTGGCCGATCGCCTGCTGGCGAACCCGGGCCTCGATCCGGTTGCCGAAGCGCTCAAATATCTGGCCGCCGACAAGGGCGTCGAGAATTCCGAAGCTGCTCTTGAAGGCGCGCGCAGCATCCTGATCGAACGCATGGCGGAGACGCCTGCTATTGTCGGCGCGATCCGCGAGAAAGTCTGGGCGGGCGGCAAGCTCACTTCCGGTCTCGTCAAAGGCAAGGAAGCCGAAGGCGCAAAGTTCGCCGACTATTTCGAGTTCGACGAACCGATCGCCAACATGCCGTCGCACCGCGCCCTCGCCTTGCTGCGCGGAGAGAAGGAAGGCGTGCTCAAGATCGATCTCGACCTGCCGCACGACGAGAAGACGCGTCACCCGGCCGTCACGTCCATCATGTCGGCGTACAATATCGCCGATCGCGGCCGCCCGTCTGACCAGTGGCTGGCCGAGACGGCGCGTCAGGCGTGGAAATCGCGCCTCTCCGGCTCGACGCACAACGATCTGATCGATCGCGTGAAAGAGCGTTCGGACAACGAAGCCATCCGCGTGTTCTCGCGCAACATGCATGACTTGCTGTTGGCCGCGCCGGCCGGCCCGAAAGTTGTCATGGGCGTTGACCCGGGCATTCGCACGGGCTGCAAGGTCGCTGTCGTGGACGCCACCGGCAAGGTGCTGGAGACGACCACGATCTATCCGCATGAGCCGAAGAAAGACTGGAACGGCTCGCTCGCAACGCTTGCCGTGCTCGCCAAGAAGCACGGTGTTGAGCTCGTCTCCGTCGGCAACGGCACGGCCAGCCGCGAGACGGACAAGCTTGTTGCCGAACTCTCCGCCAAGATGCCGGACCTGAAGCTTACCCGCGTGATGGTCTCGGAAGCTGGCGCTTCGGTCTATTCGGCGTCTGAGCTTGCGGCGAAGGAGTTCCCGGATCTCGACGTGTCGATCCGCGGCGCTGTTTCCATCGCGCGCCGCCTGCAGGACCCTCTGGCTGAGCTGGTGAAGATCGAGCCGAAAGCTATCGGCGTTGGTCAGTACCAGCACGACGTTGACCAGAACGCCCTCGCCCGCTCGCTGGATGCTGTGGTCGAAACCTGCGTGAACGCTGTTGGTGTTGACGTGAACACAGCCTCAGCGCCGCTGCTCGCGCGCGTGTCGGGCCTCAACACGGCGGTGGCTGCCAACATCGTGACGTATCGCGACGAAAACGGCCCGTTCAAGACGCGCGCATCGCTCAAAAAAGTTCCGCGCATGGGGCCGAAGGCTTTCGAACAGGCGGCAGGTTTCCTGCGCATCATGGATGCGAAGAACCCGCTTGATGGCTCGGGCGTGCACCCGGAAGCCTATCCGGTCGCCGAACGTATTGCAGAGCGTTCGGGCCGTCCGCTGAAGAGCCTGATCGGCGACAAGGCGTTCCTCTCGATGCTCGATCCGGCCTCGTTCGCTGACGAGCAGTTCGGCGTGCCGACCGTCACCGACATCATCGCCGAGCTGGTGAAGCCGGGCCGCGATCCGCGTCCGGAATTCAAGACCGCGACGTTTGCCGATGGCGTCGAGAAAATCTCAGACCTGAAAGTCGGGATGAAGCTCGAAGGCACGGTGACCAACGTCACGGCGTTCGGCTGCTTCGTCGACATCGGCGTCCACCAGGACGGCCTCGTCCACATCTCGGAACTCGCGGATGTGTTCGTGAAAGATCCGAGCGACGTGGTGAAAGCCGGCCAGGTTGTGTCGGTGCGCGTGAAAGAGGTCGACATCGACCGCAAGCGCATTGCGCTGTCGATGAAGCGCGAGGTGTCGGGTACACAAGGCGCGCACGGCGCACCGCCGCCGAAAACGGCTCAACAAGGCAAACCGCAGGGCAAGGCTCCGGCCAAGTCCGGTCCGCAGAACTATTCGGCGGGACCTGCCAAGTCCGATGACTCCAGCAACCCGTTCGCGGCGCTGAAGAACCTCAAGCTGAACTAGTTCATTTAGCCAAACCTATCCAATTAGCGGGCGCTGGGATCACCAGCGCCCGTTTTCATTTGTGGCCGCGCTTGACGACCCCGCGCGGGAAAGACAAGTTTGCTTTGCATGCCCTTTTGAGGGTACGTGATGCCAGCCGCGTTCACGGAGGGAGACATAGATGAGCCGTCTTTCCGCTCGCGCGTGCCGCATTATCGCGGCGCTCGGCTTCTGGACGCTAATCGCTCTAGCCGTCGTGACTCGCGGAGCTGGCGGCCTTTTGTTGGCCTATGCCGCTGTGATCTGGCTGGCTGCCTTCTCGTTGCAAGCGTGGCGTAGCCAGGACGAGTTCGAGCGCGCCGGACAAAAATTCTCTTGGATGTTCGGCGGCATGTTCGGCCTGATGGGCTCGCTCGCCTTGCTTCCTCTGGTTACACATCCAAACGTAATCTCGCCCATGCTCGACTGGGCGTCAGGCATTCTGGAAGCGACAGATCCGGTCGTGCCGGCCTTCCTGTTGGGTGCGGTCTACATCGTTCTCGGACAGCTTGTTGGCTTCCTGGTGTGCTGGGTTGGCTGGCACGTGGCGAAGCGATGATCGCGCCATGAAGAACCGCATCCGCGATTTGCGCGCAGAGCACGGCTGGACTCAAGCCGACCTCGCCACACGCCTCGACGTCTCACGCAACTCCGTCAACGCGATCGAGAACGGCAAGTACGATCCATCACTGCCGCTGGCGTTCAAGATCTCCGAAGTCTTCGGCCTGCCGATCGAGAAAATTTTCCAGAAGGGCTGAGGCCCGCTCTCAGTGTATCCTGATCAGGCTGTCCACCTTGCGCCATGCCGGTGGCGTCAATGGCTCACCGGACGCCACGCGCACGGAGTGGATGACCGCGTGGATCTCGCGCCGCCAGTGATCGAGAAATTGCGCCAGCCGAGGAAAGCGGGGCGCTTCATCCATCATCTGCCACATGAATGTCTGCAGCAGCCGCGGATGATCAGGCATGTAGTAAAGCACTTCAGCCGTCAGCAGCGTTGCACCGTGCAGCCTACGTTCGAATTCCGTCGCCATACCGACCTCCTTCGCCCCATGGCCAGCAGCCTGAAGCGAAGTAGAAACACGTCAACGGAATAGCGCGGCGCCAACGGCAGATTGGCAATCGACGGTGATCGCTGCTGCTAGGCTCGCATCTCTCTGCGCAGCGCCTTGCTCTTCACGCCGACGAGTTGCACCGCATCTGCCAGCGGCATCGGGCGGCCGGTGAGATAGCCCTGCACCTTGGTCACCCCCACGCGCCGCAGCGCCTCCAGCTCCGCCTCTGACTCAACGCCTTCAGCCACGATCTGGCTGCCCATCGCGCGACCGAACATCGACAAGGCGCCGGCCAGCGCCTGACGCCCGCGATCGCAGTCAATGTTGCGGGTCAGGCTCATGTCCAGTTTGATCGTGTCAGGCCGCAGGTCGAGCACATGGCGGAAGCTTGAATGCCCTGCTCCCGCATCATCCACCGCCAGCCGCAACCCGCCCAGCCGCAACGGCTCCAGCCGCGCCGACAGTTCCGCATAGTTCGCGACCACTGCGTGTTCTGTCACCTCGAGCACCACACGCTCCAACGGGAGCGTTGCGATAAATTCTGCAAATGACTCTGTCATGATCGTGGCTGGCGAGAAGTTCACCGCCAGATGTATATCCTTCGGCATCTCGGAAAGCGCCTCCAGAGCCTTTCGCGCCAGTGAAATCTCCAACTCCACGGCAAGGCCTACCTCTTCGGCCTCGGCGAACCATTGATCCGGCGAGCGGTAAGGTTCCGTCTCGAAGCGCGCGAGACATTCGAACGCCGACACCGTCTCGTCCTGCAGACGATAGATCGGCTGATAGCGTACGTGGAAAGCCTCCTGTGCAATCAATGTCTCAATGAGCTCGCGCTTCTGCTTCAGACGCTGCTGCTCAGCCAGCTCTTCATGGATCAGGTCCGCTACGATCGCCGCGAACGCGCGCAAGATCCGAAGGTCGCGCGCGTTGAGCGACACGTTGGCGAGGAAGGAGAAGCAACAGAACGTTCCGAACACTCGCCCATCCGGCAGGCGCAGCGGCACACTCATATGCGCGCCCACCGGCAGCTCACGCGTTGCGTCGATGGTCAGCGCCTCGGCGTTCTTGCAGGCATCCGTCATCAGCTCCGGCAGACGCCCATCCACCACGCGCTGGCAGTAGCTGTCCTCGAGTGGATCGCCATCTCCCGTCTGCACAGGAGACTGATCGCCATCGACGTGCCGGAACACGCGCTTGCCGTCGACGAATTCCGAGACAAACCCGACATCCATGTCCAGGTGGGTGCGAACAATGTTCAGCACCTTGCGAATGCGCGCTTCGTTGGAGAGCCCGCCTGTCTCGAAACGGATCGTGTCGAATAGTGATGAGTCGTCCTTGCTCATGACTTCCTGCATCGCGAATCCCCCCAGTATTCTGGGAAAGCTGCCGTTCGATGCTTAACTCCAGGTTTTCTGCGGCCGCGAAATCCTGCCGATCACGCAACTTTCATTGCCTGGCCAGGCCGTTTCGCCACGTAACTGGCGTGCAGGCTCTCGTTTTCCCGCCGGGACGTGTTTTCCGACGGGATGAACTTCAACGTCGCGCCGACAGAACACCCACCGGTTTCACCGCTGGCGGCGCACGGAGCGATCCCGACTGAGAGCCTGTTCGGGGACCGCAGATGACTCGCCGGTCGATTAAGCCGCCAGCTGGGCCTTGAGCTTGTCGGCCTGCACCAGCCACACGCGGGCAACTGTTGGCCGCCCTGCCTTCACCTGAATGTCAGCCAGCCCCCGGGCCGCTTCATAGGCCGCCATGTGCTGTCTCGCGCGCAGCGCAGCAGCCAGCTTCAGCCGCAATTTCGCCTGCGTAACACCTGTGGCCGTTACCTCGCCGAGCGTGGCGATTACCACCGGCGCGATAGGCGCAGCTGCCATCGCGAGCGCCGCCTCGGCTTTCGTCTCAACAATGGTCGGCTTCGAAGGCGGCGGTGCGACTGCTGCGGGAGCAAACTTGGCTTCGGCAGACTTGACTGCGGCAGACCGGGCTTCCTTTTTCTTCCCGCCCGTCAGAAACGAAAACAGACCCATCACCAGCCCCTGAATTGTGCACGCAACCAAAACCTAGTCGGGCGCAGAATACGTGCACGCGCGCAAACGACGCCCCGTATGGAAAAGCCGAAGCTGCACAGGCCGAAGGCGCCCGGCGCCAAAATTCTGCGCGCTGATTGATGCCCGTCCTTGAGACGAAGACAGCCACGCGCGTTACTGCGCATGGCTGCTTGCCGTCTAGGTAAAGCTCGATCAGCCGCCGAGCTGTTTCACGATGAAGTCCTGCGCCTTGATCAGGCCTTCCGGTGCGGGCCAGTGCGACGCGCCTGCAACGGTTTCGAGCCTGGACTCGTAGCCGTCCTTCTTGAGCTGTTCCTGGAACGCCTGAATGCGGTCGGCCTTCACGGTCGGGTCGCCATCATTGTGGATGATCAGGACTTCCGCAGCAGTGCCTGCAGCTTCCTTCGTGCAGTCGCCATTGGCGAGGATGCCCGCCAGCGACACGACGGCCTTCACGTCCGGCGTCGAGCACGAGCCAGCGTCGAACGCCACGCCGCCGCCCTGGCTGAAGCCGACCACCACGATCTTGTCGTGCGGAACCTTCAGGCCCTCGGACGCCTTCGTCACCGTATCGACGGCCAGCTTCTTCACGGCGGCGCGAGTGTTCTCGGTGTCTTCGCCACGGAGCACATGCCACGATCTGCCGTCGCCTTGTGTCAGCGGACCATCATTGAAGATGAAAGCCGCATCCGGGAGGCGCTTGGCCAGCGTGTCGGCCAGCGGCTTCATCGCGACGCCCTTCTGGGTGTACCCGTGGAAGAAGATCACCACCTGCTTCGGGGCCTTGCCCGATCGAGGGTCCATGCCGCTGAAGCCGAAATCCGCCACCTTCTGCGCGGAGGCAGCGCCTGCACCCAGTCCGATTGCCAGAGCGGCCAGCGCCGAGAGCGCCACATAACGTTTCATCGTTTTCTCTCCCAAGGATGACGTGTTCCCGTCCATTCCCGGCGCGAACCTGAGCCTCCACGCGAGCGCCAGCAAGACCCGGATGCATCACCCCGCAGTGAGCAGCAGCGCGATCTCCGTGACTTCGGGTTACCAGTACGGCGCAATCCCGGTGAAACAGCGTGTTCCCGCCTTGTTGCCATACGGTCACTAACGCTGACCGGCTGGCTTATGCAGGCCCCGCTATAGTTGACCGAAAATAGCGAACACCCTAGCGATATCCTCCAAGGAACATAACGGGTCCGGGAGGGACACATGAATATCGCTGGCATCAGCCGCGCAGCTCTGCTTGCAGGCATTCTCGCAACGCCGGTCGGCCTCGCCGTTGCGCAAACCACGACCGCCACGGCGTCGCCTGATCGCGACACCGTCTTCATTCTTGGGCGCATCGACAACGGCATCACGTCCAGCGATGGCGAAACGGTCAACGCCTCGTCAGTCTCGGCTGAAGAGATGCGCAAGTACGATCGCGCCAGCGTCGACGAAGCGCTCGATCTCATCCCCGGCGCCAACGCTTCGAACACCGGCGGCTCGCGCAACGAACGACTGATCTTCGTCCGCGGCTTTGACCGGTTCCAGACAACGCTGTCGATCGATGGCGTGCGCGTGTTCCTGCCGGCCGACAACCGCATCGACTTCGCACGCTTCCTGACGGCTGACCTCGCCGAAGTGCAAGTTTCGAAAGGTTATGTCTCGGTGCTCAACGGTCCCGGCGGCATTGGCGGCGCGGTGAACCTCGTCACCCGCAAGCCGTCGCGTCCATTCGAAGCCGAACTCGCCGGTACGACCAACTTCAATGACGACTTCGCGTTGAACGCCTACACCGTCTCTGGCCTCATCGGGACGCGCCAGGATCAGTTCTACGTGCAGCTATCCGGCGCCACGACCGACCGCCGCTCGTGGTCGCTGTCGTCCGACTTCGTCCCCGTCGTCGCCTCGCTTGAAAACGGCAACAAGCGCGAGAACTCGGCCAGCGAAGACTGGCGCGTGAACTTCAAGGCCGGCTGGACGCCCAACGCTACCGACGAATACGCCATCAGCTACATCAAGCAGTCGGGCGAAAAGAACGCTCCGCTGCACATCAGCGACACGGCGTCGACGCGTTACTGGACATGGCCCTACTGGGATATCGAGAGCGTCTACTTCCTCTCGCGCACGCAGCTGGGCGACAATCTCCAGCTTCGTAGCCGCGTGTATTACAACATGTTCGAGAACCTGCTCTCATCGTTCGACACCGCCGCACAGAACACGCAGACCCTGCCCCGCGCCTTCAACAGCTATTACGACGACACGGCCTATGGCGCGAACGTCACGCTTGAAGCCAAGCTGTCGGACACCAACACGCTCACCGGCTCGCTGCACTACCGCAATGACGAGCACAATGAGCAGCAGGACGGCTTCACCCGCACGCCTGCCACTGGCTCCCCGTCGGCAAACCGCGCCTATTCCGAGCCGTGGCAAGGCACGACGGAAGACACCTATTCGTTCGCCCTCGAAGACGTGCAGAAACTCGGGCCCAACCTCGATCTGGTCCTTGGCGCTTCGTACGACTGGACGAAACTCAAGTCCGCCACCGACGTGAACGTCTCCGTGACCGGCACGACCATCGCCAACTCGCAGATCGTGTTCACGCCGGTGAACTATCCGCTGCGCGACATGGAAGGCGTCAACGCGCAGGCCGCCCTCATCTGGCAAGCCACGGACGCGATGAAGGTGCACACCAGCATCTCCTCGCGCGTCCGATTCCCGACACTGTTCGAGCGTTTCTCCTCGCGCTTTGGCACCGCCATCCCCAACCCGGATGTCGATCCTGAGCGCTCCACCAACTTCGAAGTCGGCACGTCGGTTACTCTCGCCCCGAACGTCAAACTTGAAGGCGCGGTGTTCTACAGCAAGGTGCAGGATGCGCTTGTGCAGATCCCGGTCGTCCTCGCGGCGCCGTTCGGCACGGTCAACCAGACCCGCAATCTGGGCGATGCCAACTATTACGGCCTCGAACTGTCGCTCAATGGCCGCGCCACGGATTGGCTCGACCTCGGCGGCAACTTCACCTGGACCCAGCGGGACTACGATCAGGTCGGAGCAGTCACCTTCGTGCCAGGCACAACCGCGCCGATCACCGGCGCCGACCCGACCAACGCCAACTTCGAGCCGCAAGGGGTGCCGGGCGTGAAGGCCTTCGTCTACGCCAACATCCAGGCGCTGCCGAACCTCACCATCACCCCGAACATCGAAGCGGCTTCCAGCCGCTGGACCGTTACATCGTCGTCCGCAATCACGCCGCCGCGCTTCTACAAGACCGGCGAATACGTGGTCGCGAACCTGGCGGTTGACTGGGCGGTCAGCGACAGCATCTCGCTGCTCGCCACCGCGCGGAACCTGACGGACGCCAACTACACGCTGGTCGACGGCTTCCCCGAAGAAGGCCGCAACTACACGCTCGGCATCCGCTGGCGGAACTAGAGCGACCTGACAAGACGCAACGAAAGCCCGGCTTTGCAGGCGCAGAGCCGGGTTTTTCTTGATCCAGGCTGGACTTTGCCGCGCGCCGTGACGGCGCTATCGATTTTTTTCGAAACCCGGGACCACCCCCGACTCCCATCAGTGACGCGTTCGCGCTATTGGTGGTCCAACACGCAAAAAACGGCGCCGGGGGGCGATAATGGCTGAGGGGTTTTCGGGGCATCCGCTCGACGGATTGACGGAGGCTGTTTCCGAACAACGCGGAGAAGTCGCCACAGCCAATTGGCTGACGTCGACGCGGAAAGGCGTATTAACGATTTGCGCAAGCGCCGTCGGCGTAGCGCTCTCGGGCGTGCTGGCATGGCACTTCTTCGTGGGCGCCATTCTCACAACGCCGGACGCGATCGCCGGGTTCGCCACGGCATCCGCCTTCCTCGTGCTGCCCATCCTGCTGCTATCGCTGGATTCCAGCGATAATATGGGTCTTGGCCCGAAGCTCACCGTGCCGCTGTCGACACTCCTTGTGCTCGCCATCGTGTCTGTCGCCGCGCTGGCCGACCGCGCGAACAACCTTCATATCTTTGAAAGCGCAGCTGGCGCGCCGCAGGTCTTTCCCCTGATCGCGCTGTTCACGTTCGTGATCGTCGCCTTTATCCCGCGCATCTGGAACGCCGCCCGCTTCACCGATTTCAAGCAACGCGAAATCGATGCGCGCGAAGCGGATGCCGTTCGCAAGCGGCAGCAAGGCGACAAGGCCGCCCAACAGCGCGCTATCGAACTTTCCAAGCGCACGCAGGAGCAAGATGACGCCGAAGCGCTGGGCGCTTTCATCGCAACTGCAATCGTGGGCGGCATCATTGCGCTTGCCTGGTTCGCGGGCAGCCTTCGCGATGGCATGGGCCTGCGCAATGGCGTGGGCGTTACGATCGCGGCAGGCGTCATCGGCCTCTTCGCCATCGTCATCTTTCTCGACTGGATTGCAGAAGCGCCACCGATCCGCGCGGCCAGCACAGCCGTTCGTGGCTTCTCGCGCCGCGTCAGCGGGCTGGCAAGTTTTTACAACGCTATCGACACCGTGCTCGTTCGTATCGGCGCACATGCAGCCGGCATGGAACATCGCCAGATGGGCAGCCGGTATTTCATTCTCGCTGGCACCATGCTCACAATGGCTGTGCTCGCATGGAACCTGCCCGCGCCGATCGGCCTGATCCCGGCCGGCATTGGCCTGTTGCTGGCGTTATCGGTTTCGCGCCTGTGGAGCTGGGTCGAGGATGATCGCAACCTCGCCTCGATCACGCGCTTCAATCCCGACGCACCGATCAAGGTCGGCTTCCGCGAAGACTTCCGGGACGAGACACTCCTCGGCTTTGTCTTCGTTCTCGTCATCATCCCGATCGCGCTGATGCAGGCCGACAAGGGCATCTTTGGCCTGTCGCTCTTCCATGCCGAAACGCCAGAAGCCAAAGGCAATCTGGATCTGTGGCTAGGGTATTACGGCTTCGAGCTGGCCAAAGCGCTGCCTGTCATCGACTGGGCTGACATCTACAAGCTGCAGCCCGGCGACGACCTGTTGCGCCCGAACGGCGCCATGGGCATGCATGCCGTATTTGCCGCGCGGGTTGCAGTCGATCTGGTGCTGATCGCATCGCTGCTTCAGGCCATCGCGATCGCCACGCGCAACCGCCAGCAGAAGGCGCTATTTGCCGCCGGACATATCAACCGGCTCGATGAGCTGGTCGAGAAGGAAGAAATCAGGCGCGCGCTGTCTCGTCGTCGGATCGACTGGTTCAAGGGGGCGGTCAACTTCCGTCGCTATGACCGTGAGCGCCTGAAGGAAATCTACTTCAGCTCCACCGATAGCCGCGAGCGCACATTTATCGAGACGATCTTCAAGGAGGCTGGCGACAACCTCGACTCTGCCATCACCGTGCTGACCCGGATCGCCGGCAATCACGGTAGCGAGCATGAACTTTATCGCACGCTCGATACGGCCCGGACCGAGCATTCGAACGGCAGCCATCAATCGTCGGTCGGTGACCTTATCGAGATCATCACGGCGCTCCGATCGCGCTCGGGCCTCAAAGACTTCAAGTTCGCGCTGATGACGTTCGCGACCGAGATTGGATCACCGTACGAAGTTACCGAGATGCTGGAACGCATCATCTTCAGCTCCCTGCGCGACACGTTCCAGTACACCCGGATCGAGGCCGCCAAGCATCTGACTGCCCTGGTCCCGAGCCTGACCGATTGCGCCCAGATCCGCGAGCTGATCGAGGCGACGGCGACCCGTCGTTCAGAGGCGTTTGGCGCATCCCAGTTCGTGCCGGATGCCCTGCTCCAGGCGCTGCACATGCGTGAAGCCGATGTTTGCCCGCCGGGCTGACACCAAAAAACAGACGAGAACAAACCGTAAATCAACGGGCTACAGTCTGGGTCTTGCGCAAAGGGAAAACCCCAGCCAGATCAGCGCGGAATGACAGATTCCCGCGATCCTTCCGATATCCCGTTTCCGGACGATGAACCGCCCGTTGGCAACCATGCCAGCGGCAGCCAGAGCCGTGAGCCGGGATCGGACGATGATGAGCCGATTTCGGAAGGCGGGGCGCCGCATCTTGGATTCTACCAGCTGCCCGACGAGGAGGAGCCGCCTCTGCCCGAAGAGCGCGGAGACGACGCGTCAGACAGCCATTGGGGCGAGCCCGAGCTGGAAGTCGACACGCGGCCGATCTCGCAGCGCGCGGCGGCTCCGCGACCGCATCGCGCGGCCGATCCCAACGCGGACTATCTGAAAGGCCTCAACCCCGAACAGCGCGATGCGGTGATGAGCACGGAAGGTCCGCTGCTCGTTCTCGCGGGGGCGGGCACGGGCAAGACGCGGGTGTTGACGACGCGGGTTGCGCACATCCTGGCGCAGCGCAAGGCGTGGCCCTCGCAGATGCTGGTGGTGACGTTCACCAACAAGGCGGCGCGGGAGATGCGCGAGCGGACGCTGGCGCTGATCGGGCCGGATGGCGAAGGCCTGCGCTGGTTCGGCACGTTCCACTCCGTCTCGGCGCAGATCCTGCGGCGGCATGCGGAGCTGGCGAAGTTGAAGTCCGGCTTCACCGTGCTGGATACGGATGATCAGCTGCGCCTGATCCGCCAGATCCTCGACGCGGAAGGCATCGACCAGAAACGCTGGACGCCGCGCTATCTCGCCTCGCTGATCGACGGCTGGAAGAACCGCGCGATCTGGCCGGAGAAACTGCCGCCGGATGAATCGCGCCAGTTCGCGGAAGGCAAAGGCGGCAAGCTGTATGCGATCTATCAGGCGCGCCTTTCCACGCTGAACGCCGTCGATTTCGGCGACCTGCTGCTGCACACCATCCGCATCTTCACCGAACATCCTGAAGTGCTGGCGGACTATCATGCCAAGTTCAAATACCTGCTGGTTGACGAGTATCAGGATACCAACGTCGCGCAGTATCTGTGGCTGCGATTGCTGGCGCAGGGGAACAACAATATCTGCTGCGTGGGCGATGACGACCAGTCGATTTATGGCTGGCGCGGCGCGGAAGTGGAAAACATCCTGCGCTTCGAGAAGGATTTCCCGGGCGCGAAAGTGATCCGGCTGGAGCAGAACTATCGCTCCACCGCGCATATCCTTGCGGCTGCTTCGACCGTGATTGCGCAGAACTCTTCACGTCTTGGAAAAACGCTGAGGACGGATGCGAGTTCGGGCGAGCTCGTGAAGGTTCGTGGCGTGTGGGATGGGGAGCAGGAGGCGCGCCTCATCGCGGATGACATCGCGAGCTGGAAGCAGACTGGCCGTCGCTATGACTCGTGCGCCGTTCTTGTGCGTGCATCGTGGCAGATGCGGGCGTTCGAGGAACGCTTTATCGTGACGGGCACCCCCTACCGGGTGATCGGGGGGCCGCGCTTCTTCGAGCGGGCCGAGATCCGGGACGCCCTAGCCTATCTGCGCCTGATCCGTTCGGAATCCGACGACCTTGCCTTCGAGCGGATCGTCAACGTGCCGAAGCGTGGGGTTGGCGACACCACCATCCAGAAACTGCATGTCGCGGCGCGGAGCCTCAACACGTATCTGACGCGGATCGCCGACATGGAGATCCGCTCCGAGAACATCAAGGGCCCGGCGAAAACCGGTCTGCGCCGCTTCCTGATCGACATGGATCGCTGGCGCGACATGTATGCGATCAAGGATGGCGAGCATGCGACGGAGCATCCGCGCCTGCTGGAGATCATCCTCGAGGAGAGCGGCTACACCGACATGCTGCAGGCGGATAAATCTCCGCAGTCGCAGACGCGCCTCGACAACCTGAAGGAACTCGTCCGGGCGATGGGCCAGTTCGATACGCTGAGCGCCTTCCTTGAGCATGTCGAGCTGGTGATGGACAATGCCGAGGGCAAGGGCAGCGATGATCAGGTGCAGATCCTGACGTTGCACTCGGCCAAGGGGCTGGAGTGGCCGATGGTGTTCCTCCCCGGGTGGGAGGAGGAGGTGTTCCCTTCCCGCCGGTCGCTCGATGAGCAGGGCGCGAAGGGCCTCGAGGAAGAGCGCCGCCTTGCCTATGTGGGGATCACGCGGGCGCGCGAAAGAGCCTACATCTCGTTTGCCGCCAACCGCCAGATCTATGGCCGCTGGACCAGCGTTTTGCCCTCGCGCTTTGTCGACGAGCTGCCAGCCAAGCATGTCGATGCGGTGAGCGAGACCGGCTATGTGGCGCCGGGCGGCGGCTTCTATGGCTCGGAGACGGGCAACACGTTCAAGTCGCGGTGGGATAGCGATGCGTCCGCCACGCGCAGCAGTTCGGGCGGGATCGGCAGCGGGAGCATTCCGGGATCGAAGGGCTCCAATCTCAACGAGGGCGGACCACGCGGCGGCTATGACACGCCGGGTTGGCGGCGCGCTGCGGCGTCGCAATCGCGCGGGGCGACGCGACCGCCGGACATTGAGGGGCGCGCCTTCCGCGCCGGCGACAATGATGGGCGGCCGTTGCAGCGGGGCAAGACGCCCGGCGACATGCTCGCCTCGTCAGATCCCGCAGCGGCGGGCGGTCTGCAGCTTGGCCAGCGCATCTTCCACGACAAGTTCGGTTATGGCCGGATCACCGAGATCGAGGGCGCCAAACTGACCGTCGCGTTCGAAAAGGCGGGCGTGAAGAAGGTGGTCGAGAGCTTTGTGAAGCGCGTCTAGCCGCGCCCAGACGCTCTGAACTGCATCCTGTTCGCAACATTAAATCGCGCAAGCGGCCCTTGCTTGCACTACTTGCGTGCGCGGAGGATACCACATCAATTGCACGCTGATCCGCAAGAGACAGGATTTGTACCATGACTCACGATCCCAAAGACCCCCTCCACCACACGACCGCTGACGACCTCGAAGAGCATGTGGATGCTCCGCTGCATGATCAGGTGTTCGGTACGAACCCGGAAGGCTCGGTCAACGATACGCCGAAGGGCGCCATCGGCTCCAACGTGAACCTCGGCTTCTCGCCGGTCCAGCTTGAGCCGCACCAGCCGCTCCGCCACATCGGCGACAGCGACCAGGGCGACTTCCAGCCGGGTGGCGGCAAGCGGCGCTAGTCGCTTTCCGCTGGGCAGGCGGTAATCGAGGAGTGTGCTGTCCGCGCGCTTTGCGTGCAGCCCCAGCGGGGGCGTCCGCTCCTTGAGTTGGTTCGCTGGACCAGATCGCGCCTTTTGGCGCTGCACCCTCCGTCTTGCACGCAGGGGTGTGCGATGCACCTCCCCTGCGGTTCACGCGGTGGAGGCAATTCCCCTTCGTTGCGGTGCATCAAGATGCACCCTACGTCCCGTCGTGGCGCGATTGCTCGTTGGGACCAGCTTTCGCTGTCCGTGATGCTTGGGTTCGTCCCTCCCTCAATGGGAGTCGGGGCGCGTGTAGCTGCGCCGTGGGTAGTGCCTGTGCTGATCTCGCGATCAGCGAATGCGCGTCTGCACGCGCCCCGTGATTGGCCGTTCTTCCCGATATGGCTGTTCCA
>ERZ795059.1007-NODE-1007-length-33087-cov-10.250000_pt1 | contig 33087 bp, 24 predicted proteins | sample MGYA00375143_ERZ795059 | MGnify/ENA primary metagenome ERZ795059 (study PRJEB30188, sample SAMN05720168) | activated sludge metagenome | isolation source: Anaerobic digester | place: USA | collected 2015-01-07 ... | reverse complement strand
CCTTCTTCGGATCCCTCCACAACGCCTTCTTCCACACCTTCGACAACACCTTCGCCTTCCATCATGCCTTCGGCTGCACCTTCTTCGGATCCCTCTACAACGCCTTCGCCCTCCACAACGCCTTCTTCCACACCTTCGACAACACCTTCGCCTTCCACAACGCCTTCTTCCGTACCTTCGGTAACACCTTCGCCCTCCACAACGCCTTCTTCCGTGCCTTCGCCTTCCATCATGCCTTCGGTTTGACCTTCGGCTGCTCCTTCTTCCATACCTTCGGCAACACCTTCACCTTCTATTTGGCCTTCCACGGATACAGCCGTCAAACAAACATCGTCCACGCAAATATTAATTGGTCCGTCGGAATGGCTTTGAAGAGCCAACGTATGCATATTGCCATCCGCATAGGCCGAAACATCAACATTCACCAAGGTATAGGTGGAATAGCCGGCGGCGTCCGTTTCCGTGGCGCTGAACACCGTATTCCCATCCATGAGCACAACTACATTGCCCGTCGAATTCACATCGCTGATCCGGAGATAGAATTCCAGAGCAGCAGAACCGGTGGCCGAAATGACAATATCCTGTGCAATGGAGGCGTCATCTCCATCCGCACTTCCTCCAAACCAGCACCACCACAGGCCGGAATTAGAGCCGGTCATGCCACCGCACTTGTCCACGCTGCACAATGGTGTTCCAAAGGAGAGGGAAAACTCTGTCCAGGCTGCGTTGGGCGTGCCCGTCTCAAAACCGCCATCCCCTAAAAGGTTGCCAGGGCATTCTATTTCGCCTTCCATTTGGCCTTCGGATTGACCTTCGGCTGCACCTTCTTCTATGCCTTCGGCACTGCCTTCGCCTTCTATCATGCCTTCTACTTGGCCTTCGGCTGCACCTTCACCTTCCACAGCGCCTTCTCCTTCACCCTCACCTCCACAGCTTTCAGTGGCCATAACGAGTGTAGTCATCCAGAAGGGATCGCTATCTTCCAGCGAGGAACTTGTTCCCAGAACGCCATTGTTGGCCGTGGGCGAATGATCGGCAAGTACTTGCCAGATGTTTTCATTCAAGGGCCAGTACCCGGCCAAGCCGGTCTCGGAACCCGTGAGCATGCAGTTCATGGCGCTTTGAATATCCTCGATGCTCCGGGCTCCATTCCACACCCGGACTTCCTGCATGTACCCCTCGAAAGGATACGGATAACCGCCATTGGAATGCCTGCCCAGAAGCAGTGTGCTCGAATTTCCTACGAGAACTCCAGATTCCGTATCGGTATCTTTCAACTCTCCGTTCACGTACAATTTCAGATTCGTCCCATCATAGGTTCCCGCCAAGTGATACCAGGTATCCGGAAGAATCGCCATGGCAACACTCGCTTCGTAGCCGTACGCGTAATGCCCCAGACTGAAACTGAATGTCGGCCCGGAACCCCAATTATACGCATATAACCGGTAGGAGCCATCCATTTGATCATCGCCTTTGGAGACGAAAAACATGACGTCTCCATAATCCACCGGCGGCGCGGGCATCTTAACCCAACACTCCACGGTCAACTGGGCGGGATTGATCGCTGCATTATCCGGGATGGTGGCCAGGTCGTCCACCCCGTCAAACAAGAGTGCATTGCCGTTTTGACCGCCATAGGGAACCACGTCAATGCTCATGGTTTTAACATCCGAAAGCCTCGGAGTGCCGTCATCCGATACTGCGATCTCCAGGTCCCAGTGGGTGCCTGCAAGGCCCGCCTCGGGCTGCCAGGTAAAGACGCCTGTCGCGGGATCCAGCATTGCGCCTTCGGGCAGATTCCGGCAGGAGAACGTCAGCGGATCATCATTGGGATCCAGGGCGTGCAGTGCAATTTCCAACGGAGCCAACTCATAGGCCACTTGAGCCGGAATCGTGTCCAATCGAGGCGCATAATTGGGTTCATTGTAGTTGGAATTCCAGATGGCCAGCGTAGCACCGCCATCCGTTTGGTTCAGGATATTTATTTTCCAGCCGTATTGCCCGGGACCCTCCGGCGCATCCTTGGGATTGCCCGTGCCGCCGTCATAGCCTAATCCTACGCCAGACCCAAACCAATACGCCCCCAACCGGCCACCGGTGGCCCGGCTAGCGTGGTACCTGAATTCCTGGTTAGCCGCGTATCCGGGAGCTTTAATGCCATAGAACTTCTTAGATGGGATCACCACACTGGAATCCCATTGCCGGGTGACCCATTTGTAACTCGGAGGATTATATCCCGGTCCGCGGTTGATATATTCTGAGCCGGGATAATATCCGTATGCATCCAGAAAAGCACTTGCGGCGGGACGTCCCGCGAAGGTTACGGGCTCCGTTCCGAATACATAGGGCGGGTTCAAAGTGAAACTGACCGAATCGTTCAGGCTGAAGGGTGCGTCACGCATCTGGCATTGGCCGGTAATATTTGCACCCTCATTATGGTACCCATAGGCTTCCCAATACGGATCACGATAGGGTTCCGGATGTGCGTCCACCACCAGCATCCGGCCCTTGGGGCCAAATCCCGGACTGTTTGTTAAATAGTTGAAGATATCATTGTTCTCAAAGAAATTGTTGTTATACCACACAAGCATTCCCGTATTGGCGGAGCCGAACGGCCCATTGGGATCGCCTAAAACGGAATCATACCCTCCCGTGCTTGTGGTGTTGCGCCATTGGAGGTAATAATTGTGAGTGAAGGCCTGGGTGCCGTCCTCATACAACCAGGGATCTTGATAGGTCCAGTTGCCGCCACCGGATTCTCCATCATCCGAGAATAACGTGCCGCCGGGCGTGGCCACCAGGATATCATCCAAAAACGGCCCCGCATACGCGGTACCCCAATCCGTCATATACCAGAAACGAATCAGAATGCTCTGTCCCGCATACGGGCTAAGATCAAAAATTTCCGTGCTGTAATCGGGCCATGAAGGGCTATAGCCCGTGAATCCGCCAATATTGGCCGCGCACATATCCTCCGGGAACCCGTATAACGAGCCGATCCATCCCGAGACATGGGTACAAGTGGTATTTGTATTGGCAAGGGTATTCCACGTGGTCCCTGAGTCTGGTGAGACCTGCACCCACAGAAAATCCCACTCGTCTTCGATATCATAGACCATATCCACACTCAAGGTTGCACCGGGAGAAGCAGGCAGCGCAATGGGGGTGTTCAAGGTCATCATGGCATTACTAAGGTCCTTTTTGCCGCCCCACCAGCCATAAGAGCCCTGGGGAGCAATCGCCAGGGGAAGATGACCATCCTCCAGGGCAATTTTTATGCTGCGAAGGAGGCTGTCTTTTATAGGGGGAATGCCGGTGGCTTGATTCAGGTACATTTCATAGGTCTGGGCGGGATCGGAGACTATGGTTGGATTTAGCCAGCCCCATTCATCCAGCGTCAGAGGATCCAGCGCCGCCGGTTGGAACCCGGTTGGAAACCCCATCATATAATCCGCCATCGGCGTCCAGAATCCAGCAGACGGGTATCCATTATTGTTTGGATCACCCAGATTGTCTGCACCTAATGCTCTGGCAATTTGATAGGTTACTGCGGCCATGCCGCAATTCTCCGGCAACATAACGTAGAGGCTCGCGGAAATGTTGTTTATAGGATCCACCAGATACGGGGCCAACGCACCTGCCCTCGACCATACAGCATTTTCACCGTAATCCGTGCGGTTCAGCAATTCGGTGGAAGGCTCTTCTTCCCCCAACCCCGCATGGATGATAATTAAGCGATCAATAACGCCATCGCCATCCCCGTCATAGTTCCTGAAATCAAACCCAGGTATTGTATTTTGAATGGCAACCAGTGTATCCAACGCATCCCTCACCAACGTTGACGGAGCGCCTGTGCCAGCGATGGGGCCGTTATCATACGTGGTTGCCCCGGATCGGCCACCGGGACAACAATCCGCTCCGTAATACGCCGTGGAATGGGGCATCGGCAGCCACCCGATAATGTCTCCTGTCACATCGTATTGACCGTTCGACATCTCTAGAAAATAGTTCCGCACCGACTTGCCCGTGTAATCAATGTATACGGGGGAACTATCCTGGCGGGAATAATCAAACACTACGCCATCCCCGAAAAGAAGATCCTGGTACCATTGTGGAGAGAAATCTTCTGTCCAAATACTTGAAACCGAAGCATCGGTTGCCGATAGGGGACGCGGGATCTGATTATGCAGGGGCCCTGCCATCGTAAATCGTTGTGAGGGTATCCCAAGCAGTGAACAATCGCATTGGGAACCTGTATTTGCACTGCTGTCCGCCTGTCCCAGGGGATCCCAGGTGGATGAACTGGGCACCTCGCCTTCCCCTTCGCCCTCGCCTTCCCCTTCGCCAGAAGGTGAAATGTAATCGAACTCGTCTATGCCGGCAAATTCCACCAAGAGCACCAACGCTCTTTCGGTATCTGTAAGGGCTTTGCCAGGAATCATCTTCCCTTTTGTTACCGTGGGACAGGTATCTTGATTTTCTTCGGGTGGCGAGGCCATCACTGGGACTCCGGTCACGACCAAGAAAAGACTGATTAAAATTCCCACAACATACGTAGCCCGCATGAAAAAGTGACTCGTATCCATACTCTTTAACCCTCCTCTCTTCCAGCGCCCTGTACGCCGGAAACTACACATAAACAGTATACCATAGACATGATGATGTGTCTTGGTTTTTTTATGGCAGAATGCACAGTTTTCATACATGGCATGGCGCCCTGAAGAGGTGATACCATGACACGCACGGGCGGCCGATAGAGAGAGTCCGCTTTATACAGTAGCGGCGGCCGCTCTGACGAAAAACGAGCCTGATGAGGAGAAGCGGCATGGTGGATTTCAGTTTAACGGGAAAAATAGCGTTGATTAATGGCGGGAGCCGAGGCATCGGCGAGGCCATCGCCAGGGGATTCGCGCAACAAGGCGCAACGGTGATTCTATCCTCACGCAAACAAGAGGGCGTGGACGCCGTAGCAACGTCCATTAATGATGCCGGAGGAAAGGCCGTGGGGATTGCCTGTCACGCGGCAAAATCGGATCAGGTGGACGCTCTATTTGCACGGATCAAGGCGGACTTCGGGTGTTTGGACGTGCTGGTGAACAATGCCGCAACGAATCCCTATTTCGGTCCGTTTATCCAAGCCTCGGAAGAAGCCTATGACAAGACCTTCGAAGTAAATTGCAAAGGGTATTTCCTGATGGCGCAACGCGCCGCGCAAATGATGGTGGAACAAAACGGCGGCTCGATCATCAATATTGCCTCAATTGAAGGATTGACGCCCTCGCCGATGATGGGGGTGTATTCAATGACGAAGGCCGCGGTGATCATGCTGACTAAAGTGATCACCAAGGAACTGGGCGGCTCCAATGTGCGCTGCAATTGCATCTGTCCCGGCCTGACCGACACGCGCTTCGCTTCCGTGCTCATCAATACTCCGGAAATTCACGATCACTATGTGCAGCGCGCGCCCATGGGCCGCCATGCCCATCCGGAAGAAATGGTGGGCGCCGCAATTTATCTGGCCTCGGAGGCCTCCAGTTACACGAACGGCGCCATCATTGCCTGCGATGGAGGCACGGCGGCATAATCACAAATTAAAAGGATATGGCGTTTGAGACGGCTCTCACGGAGAAAATTTTTTGGAGCGGCATTGACCGGCGCATCCGCATGGGCATTCACGGGCTGCGCCCATGCGCCGGAAGGCACGGCGCCGCCCATAACCCAAGGGAATACACCCATGAAAATATACATGATCACGGATCTCGAAGGCGCGGCCATGGTGTCCCGGTTTGATCAAACCCGGGATGAAGCCACGCCGGAATCCAAAGCGCAGGCCATGAAACTGCTCACCGCCGAAGTCAACGCGGCCGTGGACGGAATTCTCGAAGCGGCGCCGGTTGCGGAGGTCATTGTATGGGATGGGCATGGCAACGGCGGTATCGACGTTATGGAATTCCATCCGAAGGCAAAGCTAATCGCGAGAGGACCCATAAAACCCCCGTATTTCCTCGACAACACATTTGATGCCGTGTTTTTCATCGGACAACACGCCATGGCCGGGACCAAGGACGCCCCGCTCGCACACACCTACTCCTCGAAAACCGTCGAATACTACAAACTCAACGGACAGGTGGTGGGAGAGTTCGGCGCCCGTGCCTATATGGCAGGAAGTTTTGGTGTGCCCGTGGTATTTATTTCCGGTGACGACAAGGCCGTGGCGGAAGCCAAAACGTTCGTACCGAACATTTTTGGCGCGGTGGTGAAACAGGGCCTGGGCCTGGAACTTGCCTTGCATCTTTCGCCCAACGCGGCGCAGGAATTAATCCGAAAAACCGCCGCCGAAGCGATTCGGAATATGCATAGCGTGAAACCCATCACGCTCGATCCCCCCTGCGAACAGGAAATCCGGCTGAAAGAAGGCATGAGCATCGAGCACTACCTGCGTTCCGGCGCGAAAAAGATCGATGCGCGCACCGTCGTCTTCAAAAGCAACACTATCTGCGACTTACACATCTAGCCAATCGAGTCACACAAAACGCGTGACGAGACGGGGCTGTCCCAAGTTTTTCGATTCTTGACACCCTCTACTCTCAATCCTTACTCTTTCCTATTATGAAACAATGTCATAAATGCGGAACGGAATGGGTGAGCGTAAAACGCCAACCGGGCGTGAAAGAATTTTGCGCCCAATGCTCGGCGTATCTGCACTGCTGCCTCAACTGCCGCTTTCATGATCCTTCCTTGCATAATGAATGTAAAATTCCCAACACGGAATGGGTGGGCGACCGCAAGGGGGCCAATTTCTGCGATGAATTTGAATTCGCGGACACGATTCCCGGCGGAAACGCCTCCGAAACTAAAAAAGACCAAGCCCGCCAAGCCTTGGACGGACTTTTCGGCGGTTCCGCGCCAAAACCCAAAACATTGGACGATCTCTTCAAAAAATAGCGTCTGCTTATTTTTACGAAGAGATGTCTTGTCGTTTTGAGGAAAAATCGGCCATGATGCCCTCCAATACCCCCTTGATCTCTTGCTTAACGGACAGCGGGACATCGTCCTTCTGAAAAACGCCATCCAGGATCTTCGTGGCGGGGAGTAATGCGCACCGCGCGATAAGCCGTTGGGCGAATCGGATGAAAAAGAGATATTCTTTCGGATAGGCGTTTAGAATAAACTTCAGAAACTCTTCAAAGGATGCCATATCATTTCGCTTGACGCAATCCTCCATGATTACCGCATAGTTGGCAAGTTCCCGGTCCACTTCGCGCCGGAGGGCCTCCGGAGTCAGCACCTCTTGATAGAGTTCGTGTACGGACATGTCTTTAATGATGACTTCGACCACATCCGGCTTACAGTCATCTTTCTTGTTGATGAGCGCATAGTTGTGGCCAAGGAGCCAATCGGTGGGCCCGGCGTCAATTATCCGGTCAATCCGGAAATACATCTGCATGAAGAAACGCTCCAGGTTGTGCTTCTCCAACAGGCCGGGATACACAAAGGTGTGCCGCAGTTGGCCATAGCCCATATCCACTTCTTGCGCGGGCACGGAAAAATACAGAACATGATCCCGCTTCAGCACGCGCCGGATCTCGAAAAACAGCCGGTGCGGATTGGTGAGATGTTCCAGGACCTCATAGCAATAAACCGCGTCAAAAAAATCGGTGTCAAACGGCAATGGTTCTTCACTGACATCCACGCGAAACACATGGGTCAGTCCCTGCTGTTTCGCCTTGTCAACGATGTCCTGACCAGCATCCACGCCATAGACTTCATTCCCCGCTGCCGCCAGAGCCCTGAGGAGATCTCCACTGCCAAAGCCCACTTCCAACACACGGCATCCCGACACAAGCGGAAAAAGACCCACCCCTTTCCCCGCCGGGTTGTAATGTTCATACACCGTCTTGCCAATGGTCATTCGCAGCCTCCTCATATTTGCTTTTGATGGTGACCAGTATACATCAACCTCTCTATACATGCTCCTCTATGTTTTCACGCCTAACGCCTCATGCCTCATGCCTCATGTCTCATGCCTCATGCCTCATGCCTCGTGCCTAATTTTGACCCCCAGCCCCGGGCATGGTAGATTCTAGGGAGACCTTTAAGGACCACGCATGGACAAATACAGTGAACCGCAGATGCCCATCCGCCGGATGCTCGTGGTGGACGATCGGGAAAACATGCGCACGCTGCTGGAAACCACGTTCAGCGAGCGCGGGTTCGACGTGGCCACCGCATCCTGCGGCGAGGATGCCATCGACCTGATTTCCAACGAGCCCTTTGACGTAGTGATCACCGATCTCAGCATGCCGGGCAAGAATGGGATTGAAGTGTTGAAAGCGGCGAAGGCGGTGTCGCTGGACACAGAAGTGATCATCATCACGGCCTACGGCACGGTGGAGACTGCAGTCGAGGCGATGCGGCTCGGCGCGTGCGATTTCATCAGCAAGCCGTTCAAGCTGACCGAGATCGAACTGAAAGTCGACAAGGTGATCCGGAAAATGGACGCCCCGCGCGCACAGCCCATTCAAACCTGGATTCACCCCTCCGTCCAGCATTTCGTCGGCTCCAGCGCGCAAACACGCCAGCTTATGAAACTCATCACACGCATTGCGCCCTCGAAAAGCGCCGTGCTGATTACCGGCCCCAGCGGCGTGGGCAAGGAACTGGTGGCTAAGGCCATCCACGAAGCCAGCCCCCGGCGCAACCGGCCTTTCATCGCGTTGAATTGCGCCGCCCTGGCGCCGGGCGTTCTCGAAAGCGAACTCTTCGGCCACGAAAAAGGCGCCTTCACCGGCGCGGGCGCGCGGCGCGTCGGCCGCTTTGAACGCGCCCATACCGGCACCCTCTTCCTCGACGAAGTCGGCGAAATCGACACCGGCATCCAGACCAAGCTCCTGCGCGTGTTGCAGGAAGGCGAATTCGAACGCGTCGGCGGCACCGAACCCGTCCGGGTGGACGTACGCATCCTCGCCGCCACCAACCGCGACCTGCGCGACGCTATCGCCAAAGGGCAATTCCGCGAAGACTTCTATTACCGGCTCAATGTCTTCTCGCTGAATGTGCCGCCCCTCTGCGAACGCCCCGACGACATCCCCTCGCTCGTGGACCACTTCCTCCGCAAATTCTCCATGGAACTGAACAAGGAAGTTTACGAAGTCGACGACGATGTCATGGGCATTTTCCTCAAATACCCCTGGCCCGGCAACGTCCGCGAACTCGAAAACGTGATTGAACGCAGCGTCGTGCTCTGCGAAGACAACCGTATCACCCGCGACGAACTCCCCCCGGAACTCCTGTCCGCCGAAAGCGCGCCCCTGCGCTTCGCCGCCCCCCAAGACGCCTCCGGCTCCCTCATCGAACGCACCGACCGCCTCGAATCCGAACTCATCCGCGGCGCCCTCGAAAAATTCCATTGGAACCGCTCCAAAGCCGCCGAACATTTGGGGCTGAAACGAACTACGCTGCAATACAAGATCAAAAAGTACGGATTAGAATAAGAATATTGAAGCCATTAGGGGAATTGACTGCAAAGATGATTGAACGTCAAGAATTCAGGCTTGCAGGAAAGTATCGACGGTGCGCCTATTATATTTTTGCCGCTGCACTACTCGCGCCTCCGTTAGTGTGGTGGATTTCGAATAAGGATTCCGTTTCCCAAGACCTCACAGCACTTTGTGTGGTCTGGAGCTTTCTTCTTTTTATCTCTGTTTGTTTTTTATTGTGGCTTTTTCGCTGGCGTCTAACGGTCGATTCTCGCGGTATCTCAAGACGGCGCTTTCTAGGGTGGCGTCATTGGCCTTGGGAGTGCTTCCAAAATGGAAATGCCCGCCAACGAAGACTGCCAAGTACATTCGTGTTCGTTTGGGACTGTCAAAGTCTGAAACCACTTTCATTCCTCTATCTTGAAGACAAAGATTGTGAGTATCTGCTAAATTTCTGTCGATCGTTGATGCCACCGATCACCCCGCTTGATACTGATGATGAAATTGCCTTTACGGTGCCGGTCAGGCCATCATTTGGAACCCGAGTACGATGTTGCAGCGGAGGCATAACCGTACGTTTGTGGCGAACAGCCTGGACTTTTTCATGGAGCGATGTCGAACAATTGACTATAAAACGGTGGAGTCATTTCCATGACGACTTCTATCATCTCTCTCTGCAACTTCCAGATCGCCAGGTTGTTCTCCGCTGCGATGTAAGAGATGGAAGCAAACTATGGTTTGGCCCAAAGCCCGAAGTTATAACCGCACTTTTTCTAAAGTATGTACCTCCAAGTCGAGTGATGATCTGTGCTGAGCAGGGAATAACCTTATCGCGAAAAGAACTTGGAGAACGACGGGCAGATATCGAGAAGATGCTCTTGTCGCTTCGAAAAGCTAGAATTATCGCTACATTAGGATATTTTGCTTATATTTGCTATTTTTTAGTATGGCCATTGATTAAGATGCTCCCATTAAAAACATCCTGGGATTATTGTATAAATTTCATAATCGTATTGTATTTACTCGGCATAGGAATTTTGATCTATGCTCCGTTTTTTAGTGTATCGAGACGTCTTCGAAAGAAACTTGATGAGATCGCATCGCAGGAGACCGATATGCCACCCCAGACCAATAAAGACAACAAACACCCTATCAAGTGACGCCTGCAGTAATTTATCAATCCGAACTCATCCTCGGCGCCCTCGAAAAATTCAACTGGAACCGCTCCAAACCCGCCGAACATTTGGAGATCAAACACCCCACCTTCCAATACAATATCGTAAACTATGGGCTGGAATAATTCATGTTTATTCCTATCTGCGAGAAAGTCTATAAAACTTCAATAAACGATTATTTGATCGTGCAAGGCTCGTGGTCTACAATCGTCATCGATGTTCATTGGAGCGCATAGTGAATGCGAAAATTGCGTGTATATATAGATACTTCCGTAGTCGGGGGATGTCTGGAAGACATATTCGCCGAGGCTAGCCGAAAGCTGTTGGAGATGGCGGAGCAGGGTGAAATCGTCCTTTTGGTTTCCGACTTGCTTGCCGATGAACTGCTAGAAGCGCCGCCCGCGGTTGCTGAAGTGTTGCAAATGCTCCCTGGGGATTGTGTCGAACAGATCATTCGTTCGGATGAAGCCTATCGTCTTCAGGAATGCTACTTGAACGCTGGCGTTGTGGGGCAATCCTCTAAAGATGACGCACTTCACGTGGCACTGGCCACCGTCGCCGCCGCAGACATCATCGTCAGTTGGAACTTCAAGCATATTGTCCATTTGGACAAGATCAGGAAATTCAACGCAGTAAATGCGCTCGAAGGATATTCTATGATTGAGATTAGATCGCCTCAGGAGATCGTAACATGGTAGCCAAAATCAAAGAGTTTGATTGCGTTGCGATGAAGGAAACCATCCAAGCGCAGCATGCAAAGGAATACGCAGACCTGTCCCAGGACGAAATCCGCAAACGTGTTCAGCAGAAGCTTGAAACCTCAGAACACCCCGCAGCCGTTTGGTGGCGCCGCATTTCGTCCAAGACCACCTATTCGCCACCGAGAAACATGCCCTGATGGCGATGGCGCGCCGGGATGAGGTGATTTTATTGGTTTCGGGCCATTGAAGTTCTGATCCCTAGGGAGTTGGTTTTCACATGAAACAAAAGAATGATATTGATTGTGTCGCATTGAAAGACGAAATCCAGGCTCAACTGCGGCTAGAGTTTCAAGGTTTGTCAGACATCGAGCAGCGTGACCGTATTCGGCAGGAACTGGAGACTTCGGACAGTATAGCGGCACGTAAGTGGCGCATGACCAGGGAAAATGCGCCATCAGGCTCGCGAGATCCGAGTATAATCTCAGTCGCGTAATCTTTGTGCGCTTTGTGGCGCCGTGCGCAGAAGATTTTCACACAACGCCACCAAGCCGCAAAACAAAACACTCAGAAAAGCAAAACCCCCATAACATAGTAGGTCACATCTCCAGGTGGGACACTCTTGAATGGCCGGATGTTTAATAATCCCCATCTTTTCCGGCATAAGGGTTGTGATTGGCCATGTTTTGTGCGATAGTGAATGCTCAAAGTGTCAGTCATCATGGTGGAGAATATGGAATGGCAAGGCTATTTTCTCATAATGGGAAAGGCGAGGGAGGGGCGTGATATCTGTAAAGCGTTAGCCCATCTATTGTGTACAAGAACCAGGACCAAAATAGTGGTGTTTGAATAGAAGGATGATGGATATGTTAAAGGGACACGGAATCAAAGGACGCCGCACAGTGATTGGCCGCTGGCCGTCGCTGTTTGTATTGACGGTAATCGCGGGCGGGGTATCTGCGGCAATTGTCGTTCCCGCGGTCTACGCCGGCGGCGCCCAGAGCGTTGACTTGGGCAATGCACGCTCCGCCGCGCAGCAAGTCCAACCTCATGGTGTCCTGGGGGAAAACTACCGGCGTGACGGGCAGCCCCTCACGGATATGGCTGAGGGAGAAGTTAATCTGGTTAACAATCCCAGCTTCGAGGCGGACCCGCTGCCCGAAAGCTGGCCGCATTACACCACGAGCGTCACCGGTTGGAATGCCGGGGCTGGAAGTCTTCTGAATGACTCGAGCGGCCCGTTCTATACTTCCGGACTGGGCCCGATCCCGCACGGTGCTCAACTATACGGGAAACAGGGCGGCGGCACATTGTCGCAAGCCATCGGCGGACTGTACCACGGACGTTCATTTCGGCTGGTGTTCCATGTGAACAACAGGGCTTCGTATCCTTCGATGGACCTCACCGCCACCCTCGGTTCGCAAACACTGTATGGACCAGTAACCATATCGACCAATCCAAGCGTGTTTCATTATGTCTCAGCAGGCCCGTTTCAGTATGATTCGATGGGGGATAATACCCTGACCTTTCACTTCACCAATCCCCAAGGGGACAGCACCATATTGCTGGATAATGTCCAGCTTCTCTCCCCGCAAAGCTATACGGTAACCTATCAAGCAGACCCGGCAATAGGCGGCGCCATCTCCGGCCCTGGCAACATTGCACAGAGTGGTTCTCCGGGCGATTCCATTAGCGTGAGTGTAACACCGAACCCCGGATTTTTACTCACCAACGTAGCCGCATCAAACGGAAATATTGTTCCTGCGGGCGGTAATGAATACACCCTCTCCGGTGTGACGGCTGCCACGATAGTAATGGCGTATTTTGAAGAAGACAGCGGTGAAGGCGGGGTGGAAGGCGAAATAGAGGGAGCGCCACAGGAAGGAGAAGAAGTTGAGCCTTTGGTCATTGTTGAACAGCCGCTGGGGTCGATTTTGTACGTGAACATGTCGTGGGCAGCCACGATTCTGGTGGAAGGAGGAGCGGGAGCGATTGTCTATGATTGGAAAAAAGATGGCGTCTCGCTCGGCTGGCCCAGTGCGATGGTGAATATTCTGGGGCCGCTGGTGGAAACCGATGCGGGGGTATATAGCTGTACGGTAAGCGATGGTGTAACGACACTGGACTCAAATGGCGCGAGTCTATCTGTTTATCCTGTTCCATTGATGGGGCAGCATGATGTGGATCGGAATAGGGACTGGATAATCGGCCTTTCGGAGTTGTTGCGGTTGATACAGTTTTATAACAGTGGCGGGATCCATTGTAACGCAGGTTCGGAAGATGGATATGCGCCGGGTGCGGGGGAGCAGACCTGCGAAGTTTACGGGGCGGATTATAATCCTCAAGATTGGAGCATTGGATTGGAGGAATTGCTCCGTCTTGTTCAATTTTTCACTTCTGCCTGTTATCACCCCGACGCTGGAACAGATGATGGCTATGGTCCAGGCGCTGGTCCTGCATGAACAAATGGATAGGATGCTTTATGGCACTGTGCTTCCGAAAGGCGCCCTGCGTCTTCGTTAATGTGTTCCGCAGGGATGTTCCGTGCGGCCTATAGCGGGTCTTTCCAAGCGTGCATTTTTCATGCGCAGAACCAATCTGCGCCAACCGTATACTCGCGGAAACGAGGGAGAAGTATCATGCGTATTTTTTTCGTGGTTCTTGCGATTGGAGTGTTGTCTTTCGTTACCTATTCGGCGGATGCGCTCGTATTGTCGCGGGATGGCGTTTCGGAATACACCATCGTGGTGGCGGATGGAGCGATTCCTGCGGAAAAGACGGCTGCGACGGAGTTGCAGGAATTTCTGAAACAGGTGACGGGCGCAACGTTGCCGGTACAGGAAGAAAACGCCGCGCCTGCCCAAGGCAAGTATATTTTTGTGGGACAAAGTGCGCGGGTACAGGCCGCGTTGCCGCAGGTGGATTTCGCGAGCCTCAGACATGATGGCATTGTCATCAAAACCGAGGGTGATACGCTGTATTTGTCCGGCGGGTGGCCGCGCGGAACGCTCTATGCCGTGTACACGTTTCTGGAGGACGTGGTGGGCTGCCGGTGGTGGTCGTCCACGGAAAGCACGATTCCATCAAAGCCGACGCTGGAGATTCCGGCGATGGAGAAGGTGTACACGCCAGTGCTCCAGTACCGCGAGGCGTTCTATCGCGATGCGTTTGACGGGACGTTTGCCGCGCGCTGCAAGTGCAATGGCCATTTTGAGCGCATTTCGCCGGAGTACGGCGGGCATTACAGCATCCTCGGCTGGTGCCACACGTTTTATCAGTTGCTTCCCCCCGCGCAATATTTCGCGGCGCATCCGGAGTGGTACAGCGAGATTGACGGCAAGCGGGTTTCGGATGGCGCGCAATTGTGCCTAACCAACACCGCCATGCAGGATGAACTCGTAAAAAACGCGCTCGAATGGATCCGAAAAGACCCCACGGCGGGCATCATCTCGATTGCGCAGAATGATTGCGGGGGGAACTGTCAATGCGCTGCCTGTTCCGCCATCGAAAAGGAAGAAGGCGCGCCGTCCGGCCTGTTGATCCGGTTTGTGAACAGCGTGGCCGAGCGGATCCAAAAGGAGTTTCCGGATGTCTTAGTGGAAACGTTGGCATACCAATACACGCGCAAGGCCCCGAACATCGCCCGGCCCCGCGAGAATGTCATCGTCCGCCTGTGTTCCATCGAATGCACGTTTCCCGAGCCGCTTGCCATGGGCGCCGCGAACGCCGATTTCAAACGCGATATCGAAGCCTGGAGTTCCATCTCGCATCAGTTGTATATCTGGGATTATGTCACCAATTTTGCGCAATACCTGCTGCCACACCCCAACCTGCAGGTGCTTGCGCCCAACATCCGGTGCTTCGTCACGAACAAGGCCATCGGTCTTTTTGAGCAGGGCGATGCCGGTTCCTCCTGCGGCGACTTTGTCGAATTGCGCGCATGGCTGCTGGCCCATCTCATGTGGGAACCCTCCCGCGACGCCAATGCCCTTATCGATGAGTTTCTGAATGGCTACTACGGCCCCGCCGCATGGCCTTTGCGCCGCTACATTGATCGAATGCACGACGCCATCGGGCGTTCGGGCGCCACGATGCGGTGTTATGCGCAGGACACCTCTTCATGGCTGGAACTGGACGACCTTAATGAAGCCACCGTGCTGTTCAGCGAAGCGGAAAAAGCGGTAGCCAGCGATCCTGTGTTGAGTATGCGTGTTCGCCGGGCACGCCTGCCGCTCGATTATGCCTGGCTGAATCGCTATGCGGGATTGAAACGCACCGCGCGCTTACGCCACGAGCCGTTTGCAGGCCCTGCAGATCCTGCTGCGGCAAGCGAAGAATTTATCGCCACTTGCAATGGCTTCAATGTGGGCCAATACGCGGAAGGCAACCCCTTTAAAAATCTTGAGACGGTGTTGCGCGCGCGATTCCAGACGCCGGCCGCTGTGCCGGAACTCTGCAAAAACCTGCCCGAAGATCAATGGGTGGATATTCAGGACAACGATTTTTCCCTGGCCGGTGTAGGCAACTGGTCTCAGTTAACCGACGATCCCTCAGCCTCGGACGGCAAGGCCGCCCGCATGCCCGCCACGCACGGACAGTGGGCTGTCCAGTACCCCATTTCCGCGGACATTGCGGCGATGAGCCCTGCTCGTGTTTACGTGGCGGTTCGCTGTGACGCCAAGGTGCAAAGCGGCAACGCATGCGTGGCGGGAATATACGATTCCAAGGCAAAAGCCGCCGTTGCGCAGAAGGTATTGACAATAGAAGAAACCAAGGACAAATATGCCGTAATCGACCTCGGACAGTATTCGCTCCATGATGATATGTACATTTGGGTAGCGCCCATGAACAATCAAGACGCGGTTAATGCGGTATTCGTTGACCGCGTGTTTTTTGTACGGTGAAAGCACCCTGCCGCAAAAAGCTGGCGCCGATTCTATCCGCGGAAAAATTTCTGCGGGTCTTCATAGAGAAAGGGCGGCCCGTTTAGGGGGCCGCCCTTGAATTCACTTCTATTTGTCACCGGCTGCCGCCGGTTCCGCCGCGGTTATTGACAGGGGCAGAAGTATCCGCCGTTGAGGCTCTTGCCGCCGGTAATGAGCAGAGGCCCTACCGAGATACAGCCGGCGCCGATGGGCGTCTCGCAACTGGTGTCGAGATTCCCCGCATACTGAGCGCCAACCCATATGGAGATTTCGGGAGGAAACAGGCCATCAATGCCAGGGCCATTGACGGTGAGTTCCGCGTTGGGTTCCACGCACCCCCAGAAGAAGGGGATGATGCTGCCGGCCTGCGTTACGGTGAGCGGAATGCACTCCACGTCACCGAGGTATTCGAACGTAAGCTCGGTCACGCCGCCGTCACATGCGCTGCACTCGTATTCCTGAATCACGGGGCAAAGGTCAAGGCTGCCGCTCTTGCCCGAAACCACTCTGAAGTCGCCTATCAACAGGCCGGGGCCAACTTGCGAACTGCAATCGGTGATAATTTTCGAGTCCACCTGATAGTTAACGAAGATGTAGATCTCCGGCGCCAGGATATCGCCCTGGAGCGTGATTTGTTCGTGAGGCTTGACCTTGCCTTCGAAGAGCGGACCCAGAAGCATGTTCTTGGGATAGATGTGGACCATGGCTTCGCAGGACCGGAAATATTCGAGCACCAACTCGGTAATCGATCCCTCACAGCCACATTCTTCCTCGCCTTCGCCTTCACCTTCCACGGCGCCTTCGACTTCTCCTTCTTCCACCGCGCCCTCGCCTTCTTCTGCGCCTTCACCCTCAACGGCGCCTTCTACAGCGCCTTCTTCCGCACCTTCGCCTTCGACGGCACCTTCCACAGCACCCTCTTCCGCGCCTTCGCCTTCAACTGCGCCTTCCACAGCGCCCTCTTCCGCGCCTTCACCCTCGACGGCGCCTTCTACAGCGCCTTCTTCACCACCTTCGCCCTCGCCTCCGCAGCATTGCAGTGTATAGGCCGCCACAAGATACCACCGGTTGCTGTGCTCGCCGGGGGTGTCGCCGCCCCATGCCGTTTCACTCTGAATTACGTTGCCGTTATCATCCAGCAACGACACCGCCGCATGGGCAAAGACATAGAGCGAAATGTCGCAGTCCCACGACATCAATTCGAGGTCCGTCAACGGAACAACAAAGGTGTACTCCGTTACCGAACCCGTAAAGCCGGGATCATCGTCGGTATTATAAGGAAATTGCCCGGGAATAGGCGCGCTATTGCCTGACCCATAGCCCGGATAGTCCGTGTCGCTGAACCCGACATGAACATGGGCTTGGGTGAGAACCCACCCGCCGGTGGTCGCATAGGTGACGTATAAATAGTTCACATCATTCGAGATCACCACCGAACCGGCATCGTAATGCTGACCCGCCGTCAGCGCTTGCAGCGAAGCCTCTCCACAGGATGGATGCGAATTCTCCTTGTCCCAGTCACCATTCGGATTCAAAGTCACATCCTTTTGCGGTGGACATCCCACCAGAAGCCCTAAAACAGCCGTTACAACCAGACTGAAGGCCCCAAACCACAAAATCTTACTAGCCCCACGCATCGTTTTTGCTCCTTATTTTGTTGAAACATCACGCCGAATATGTTGAAACATCACGCCCTGCGCCGATAAGGCAGCCCACAAGAGACACTACTCCCGTGTTACCATGAACGACGCAAGAAACTATACTTTTCCCTTCCCGCTAGAATGCACCCTATAGACTCACCTTCTGAGTCCATCTACTACGGAACATGTTTTCTCTCATTAACAAGCGCAGCCATGGTCTTTCACCCATGAGAGAAAAGCATTCCAATTTTATCACGCAACGCTAATTATGTCAAACATCTAATCAGTAAAAGTGACTGTTCAACAAATACATCTTTTTTTGATCGCACACTAGCCAGGTAGTGTATCGCAATTTCAACATGGATACACACTTCAAGGGATTCCAAGGTAGTCTGACAAAAATTTCTTGCGGCACAACTGCCTGTACGCCAGATAGATACGCTTTTCGAAACATGTATGCTAAACAGCTCTGGGTTTTTGTATTCCCTTTAATTATGTACAAGATCGTTAACAAAAAAGACGGCGGAAATATCAGTTTGCGCAGATACAAAATTAATAATACGGCTTGAAAGCCTCCAGATTCAGCATCCCATTAGGGAAAGTGCTAGAAATGCGCGTCCATCATCTCCGCAACACCATAAAATCCATCTACGGGGATTTTTTCGCCTGCTGCGTCGATGACAACTCCTTCAAAATGGCCGTGGCATTGGAAGTAATTCATACGGAGAAGAACAAGATTATGCCGCTCGGATTTTTTCGCTTCGGGGAAAAAGCGAACGTCGACCCGGCCCTGGCGATCATGGATATGCCATGGCTTCATGGGGCCGGTGCGGTCATATACAAGCTCTCCAGCGCCCAGCATGGACAGGGTATTCCCCGCCCAGATACAGTTCTCGGTCCAATGATCCGGATCGGGAATGTAATCGTGGTCCCCGAAATTAAGCCCCACCAACCTCCCCTGAGTGTCATAGCCCGCGAAGGTGCACCAGCGCCATGTGGTGCGATAAGGCAGGAAGGAGCGGTGCTCGTCCAAAATGGCGATATCACGCGCGGGGTCGAGCGTGATTTCATCCGCGCCGATGCGAAGGGTGCCGGAGGCGGGCATGAGCGCCTTGTGCGTGTATAGGCTGTTTCGTTCGCCCACAGGCAGGCTCACCACAAGCGGTGGCACGCGGGACATATCCTCCGTGAGGGTAATGTCCGCTTCAACCGCCGGCATGTTGCGTGTGGCGGCCGCCTCGACGGTGATGTGATGCGCGCCCGCTTCAAGATGATGATGACACGCGATGCGAAAGCCGGATTTTGTGAATTCGCATCGTCCATTCCACATGGTTTCGGGCAGGCGCCAGGTTCCCCCTATCCGTGCCTGAACGTGTTTTACCGAATCGTTCGTGCCCCTATGGAATGCCTGGAACAATGCGGAAGCGGTTATCTTGGCGTCGAGCAGGAACGTCGTGATATGCCATTCGGGATGGGAGATGCCAAAACCAATCCACTCTTTAAGGCGAATGCGGCGAAGCGGACCGCCCAGTCCGGGGGCATCCATAAAATTCATGCGCCGGAAAGGCACTCGGAACGCACCTGTGCATAATCGCCCTCCTTCAACAATCGATGGAGGCGTCTCCTGAATGGTCAACGGCATGGCTGCGCTCCTCCCGTCCCGTAGTTGTTCATAAAATTGTCCTTCGGGAATAGTAACTCTTTTGCTCTTGGTTTGCGAACAACCAATGCACAATTAACGTGAATCAAGTGCAGCGTAACCATAATCATAAAGCGGGAATATGGTAAGAATGTGGCCCAGGGCAAGCGTAGCGATACCCTGGGTCGAGGATATCTTCGCCAAAGTAGTCCCGAAGGGCCGAAAGAAGGACATCATTCTATTTTTAGAAAGTTTCTAGAAAGTCCCTTTCGCGGGAATGACGATTTTGAACGGGAAGTATGGGACTTTCTTGGCAGGAGTCTTCGATAAAGCAATCTCGGAACCATGCACGGTTGACAATCCGGCGAGATTGCGTTGCTCAGCAGGAGCCCTCCTACGGCGGATAAACCTCGCCCTCCCGAACACATCCACTTTCTGAGCAGCAGGAATGTAGCGATGCGGTAATCTCGACATAGTGCCACCCTTGTCAACGGTACACGAACTTGCGAAAGTGCAATATTTTTTCATGAAGTTGGCAGAGAGATGTCAATGGATACCGGGCGCCTTATAGTTCGATGTCTTCCGCGCAGGCGTTGGCTTTGAGGATATGGCCGGATTGGGTGCGGTCTTCGGGGTAGAGGAAGGTGCTGTCGAGGAGGTGGAGGCCGTTGAGGGGGGCAAGGTGTTCGGGCATGAGTTTCAGGAAATGAGTGGTGCAGATGGCCTGAGCGTAGGGGGCACGGGTGATTTTTCGGGCGAGTACGTCGGTGTCGTTGAGGGCGGGGTTGATGTGTTTGAGGGCGTCCCAGGAATGATCAAAGAGGGCGGAATCGTCCATGGTGTAGTAGGGGTGATCAGTGGGGACGTAGTAGGGGACGTAGACGATATGGCCGTGTTTTCCCTGGAGAGGATTGAGGTTGGTGTATTCGATGATGCCGTTGAAGGGAGCGCGGGGGTCCTTCACGTTGAGCCAGAAGTTTTGGGAAATGGGGCGCTTGAGTTTGAGGACAAGACACACAACGCCGATATAGTGGATTTGGCGGAGTTGTGCGGCGTAGTCATTCCAGCCGGGAGGCAATAGATCGGCGAGGACGGACAGGGGGACGGTGGAGATCACCTGGCCGCATTGGAAGGAAGGGTGGTGGTCGAAGGAGAGGCCGGTGATGTGTCCGTTTTCTTCATTGATGCGGGTGACGGGGCAGTTGGTGTGAATGGCAACGCCGTCGTTTTCGAGGCGTTTTACAAGAGTGTCAAGGAGCAGGGCGGTGCCGCCTTCAAGATAGCCCATGCGGCCTTTGGATTGAGCGACGCGGTGCAGGCGGTGCCAGACCCATGCGGCGGAGATGGTGTCGTGGTAGTGTCCGAATTTCAGGGTGAGGAGAGGGTCCCAGATGACGTCATAGGCGCGGCGGCCAAGGCGGTCGATGAGCCAGGGTTTTGCGGTGAGTTCATCGAGTTGGGTCCATTCCTTGCGGAGGCGCGCTTCGAGTGCGAAGAGGCCGAAGCGGATGCGTTGCGCGAAGGGGATCGGCGCAAAACGGAGCAAGTCGAGGGGGGTGGTGAAGGGATACAGTTTTCCGTCGTGGTAGAAGCCGGTGCGTGCGCGGGGGAATCGGATAAGGTGTTCGAGACCGAGTTCGCGGCAGAGCGTGAAGTAGCCGGTGTCGGTTTGGCAAAGGAAGTGATAGAAGTGTTCGAGAGGGAGGCCGTCGAAGTCGAAGGTTCTGATCAGTCCGCCGATAGAGGCTTCGCGCTGGAAAATTGTGACGTCGTGGCCGCGTTTTCGCAAGGCGAGTGCGGCGCTTAAGCCGGATATGCCTGCTCCGATGATTCCAATTCGCATGTTGTGCTTTCGACTCTTGTGAGTTTAGATGTAGAAGTAAACATACACTGCGCGAAGGGGAGAAGTAAAAAGGAAAAACAAGAACCTTTGAATAGGACCTATATGACTTATATGTCCTATAGGTCCTATTCAATGTGTCATGGAATTTGATAGAGCGTGGCGCCGTCGGTATCAAAAAGAATGGGCAATTGTAATTTAATGGAAGGCAGCGAGATTACATAGTGGAATTGGTATTGATGGGAAAGGGTTTGCCATTCCTGGAGTGTGCGGTCTGACCAGATCTGATCCCAAGAGGTGGACGAGGAGGCAGGATTCAGAAATGAAATGCCGTAGAGATCTTCGTAGAGGCGGTTGATGCCGGGGCCGAGGGCGGGAATATAACTGATTAATGAGGGCGTGGCGCTTTCTGCGAGGATGGGATGGCCTGTATGGGCTTGAAGCAGAAGGGTGTCAGGCGGACCAACCAGCATGGCATTGGGTTCGTCTGTTAAGGTTGTGCGGAGCTGTTGATCGAAAGGAGGAATCGGGAGTTGTTGGCGGGATTGTGTTTGGTGGTATACCGCGGTAACAAGAGCGAGCAGGATGGCGGTGGCCAAGGCTGATAGGGATAGTATGTGGAATTTTGGGAGATGGTTGAAAAGGCAGGCCGCAAGTATTCCCAAGATCATGCAACACGCGCCGAATTGATGGAAGAAACCGAGGGTGATGGAGAGGGCTATGATCAGAAGGCAGGCAGGAAGGCTTAGGAATGGAAGAGGGGATTTGGAATCCGGGGTCCGGGAGCCGGGAAGGAGGAGAGTCCATAGGGCGGCGCCATAGAGTGCGAAGAGAATGCATTCGCCGCCGGAGAGGTAGCGGGTGTAGAGGGACGCGCCGAGAAGGGGTTTAAGAAAAGGATGGAAGGTTGCGAAGAGAAGCGCGGCGATGATCCACAGGGTGTGGCGGGGAGCCAACACGCTGATAATGAGTGCGAGACAGAGAGGAGGCAGATGATTGATGAGACGGCAGGGCATCCAGGAGACGAGGAGGAAGGGGGTGTTCTCTCCCAGGAGGATTTGGGCAAGCATAATGCCCCAAACGCAGAGCGCGATGGCGGCGCTGTATAGAAACAAACCGAGGCAGAGCCGGCGGTATTCGGATTTTCTCCACGCGGCTACTCCGGATAACAGCAGCATTCCGCAAAGGAGGATTTGGCCGTTGGCGGGCGGGAATCGGCGATGGGGATCAAAATGGAAGGTGTATCCTTTCCAAATGGCCCATAGATCATTTTCGGAAGCGGCTGGGAGGTTTTCGTGAAAGAAAATGCGTTGCGTTATGAAAAAGAGGAGGCTGATAAGAAGTCCGAGGGTGGTATAGACGGCTAGGGGCCGGATTTTTATGAAATTCCGCTGGTGAAGTTCAAAAAGGGCGAATATAGAGAACACAACCACGACGGGGGGCCATTGTCCGAGGTGGATGCAGGGCATAAGCCCGAAAAGGAGGCTTGCGGCACGCAGGTGGTTTGAGAGCAAGGCCCAGACGGTTATCAGCGCCCAGGCGCCGCCGATATGGCCGTTGGAGTAGAGTTCGGGCCAGACGAAAGTAGGGTAACTTCCGTCAAATTCGAGCAGGATGCCTTGGAGGAGGAGGGCGGCGGCGGCATGGCCCCACAGGGTGCGGCCAGTGGCTTGTGCGGTGATCATATACACGGGGAGGAGAGTGGCGAGCAGGAAAAGGATGTTGCGCAGTCCGCAGACAATCAGGGGACCCGCACCGCAGAGGAGAATTCCTGCGGATAGGAAGGGTTGGATACTGAAGGCGTTGTGCACATAGAGCCGGAGGGGGTGATCTTCTGGATAAGGAACTTGTCCGGCGAGGAGTTGCGCGTGCTCGTAGGTTTCGTCCCATCGGATGCCGCGAAGGAGCACGGCGATGATACAAACGAAAACCCAGAGCGCCGCGCCGTAGAGCAGGCGGCGATGAAAGGTCTGATCTTGACCGTCTGTATCCATGTTGGGAAAGATTGTATATGAAAAGGCGGGGTGAATGCCGCTCTGTTTTTCACGGGGGGCTTTGTTTAGAATAGGTTTTATGCACGATGAAACGTATGAAGATCAGTTTGGGCGGATACGCCGGCGCGTGCGGCGGATGACGCGCGCGGTGCGGTGGCCGTTGAAACGCATGGTGGGGGCGCCCCGCACAATCCTGGTTGAGTTGCGCTGGCGGCTGGGGGATGAAATCATGGCGTTGCCGGTGTTTGAGAGTCTTCGCGCGAAGTATCCGTCCGATTATATTTCCGTGCTGACGAATTTCCCGGAGCTTTTTGAGGAGCACCCCTTTGTGGATTCGGTGAATGCGGTTCCGGCGGTGGTGGACCGGTATGTGCTGCTGCGGGGCGCGCCGAGGGATGTGTACCGGTTGCAGCATTATTGCCGTGTGGCGGGCGTAGGGATGCCGGTGTCGCGTCCGCATGTGTATTTTCAGGATTGGAGCACGGGGTTGTTGGAGGGGCTGGCAGAAGGACAGGGACCGGTGGTGGCGGTGGCTCCTGGAACTACCTGGCCGACGAAACACTGGCGCATGGACCGCTGGCGGGAGTTATGCGGGGTGTTGCAGGCCCGTGGTGCGCGGGTGGTGGAATTGGGGCGGAATACCGAGCCGGTTGGCGTGGGGCTTAACTTGATGGATAAAACAAGTGTGCGCGAGGCGGCGTGTGTTTTGCATCAGGCGGATCTATTGATTTCGTGCGATTCCGGGCTGATGCATCTGGCTCTGGCGGCGAACACGCCGGTGGTGGGGTTGTTTGGCCCGACGGAACCAGATATTCTGATTCAAAATGAGCCGAATTTTTATCCGATCAGGAGTACGCAGGAATGCCAGGGGTATTGGAATAAGGCGGAGGTTGAACCGGATATGCGGGTGTGCCCGTGGAAGCATGCATGTTGCCTGGACAGCATAACTGTAGACCATGTGATGGAAGTGATGGAGAAAAGATGGCTATGACCATGATGATTTTGGATTTCCGGATCCCGGATCCCGGATCCCGGATCCCGGATCCCGAAAGCCAGTGATCACTGAGTCTGGATGGAGGAAAGTCAATATGAATACCACAGTAAACCGTCGAGTATTTCTGGCGGGGGCCTTGGGTGCGGCGGCGTATGGGACGGTGGTGGGTTCCGCGGCGCGTGCGGTGGAGCAAAAGACCGGACCGTGGGTATGCGCGTTCTCGAAGCATTTGCAGTTCTTGGATTACAAGCAGTTGGCGAAGACGGGGCGTGAGGTGGGGCTGGACGGATTTGATTTAACGGTGCGCAGCAAAGGTCATGTGGAGCCGAAGAACGTAGCGAAAGATTTGCCCGCGGCGGTGGAGGCCATCCGCGCGGAAGGGCTGGAGGTGTACATGATCACAACCAGCCTGAACAAAGGGAGTGACCCGGACGCGCGGCCGATTCTGGAGGCGGCGTCGAAACTGGGGATTCGATATTTCCGGGTGGGCGGGCTTAGATATGACATGGAAGGGCCGATTCTTCCGCAGTTGGATACCTTTACGGAGGGGCTGCGGGAACTGGCGAAGGTGGCGGAGGAGTTCAAGATGACGGCGGGGTATCACAATCATTCGGGCTTGCTGAATGTGGGCGGGCCGGTATGGGATTTGCACCGGATGCTGGAGGCTATCCACTCGCCGAATATGGGGTCGAATTTTGATATTGCCCACGCCATGGTGGAGGGCGGGTATGGGGATTGGCAGACGACGGCGCGGCTGATGGCGCCGCTGGTGAAGATGATGGCGGTGAAGGATTTTGTGTGGGACAAGGACAAGCCGAAGTGGGGCCCGCTGGGGGAAGGGATTACGCCGACGGTGGCGGTATTGAAGATTATGCGGGGAGCGGGCTTCCAAGGCCCAATCTCGATGCACTTCGAGTACAAGATAAAATCGAATGATGCCGTGATCGAGGAAGTGCGGAAGTCGGCGCAGATAGTGCGGGGTTATTTGTCCGAGGCGGGATACGCGTGACCGTTTTCCCAGAGTTCGGACTCGCTGAGATCGATTTCCTCGTTCCAGGAAATGCCATACCCCCCGGAATCGACTTGAACAGCTTTGAAAAGCCACTCATCCTGTAATGGGCTGAATACAGGTGAATCCAAAAGTGGTGAACAGTCATACCATTTCTGAACGCCATTTGAGAACGTCACAATCAGATGTTTTTTTTCGTCCGGGATGACGCTTTTTATTTTTGGGTAGGATGACATTCTATTCTAATCCTGGCATCTGCCTGAATTGTTGTGTTCTCCACATCTCCAGCAGTTCTGGCCGGTAACGTTCAGCCCATTCTTTTACCAACCTGATCGCCCTGTTGGGTAAGTCCCCCTCGATCATCTCAAGGGTCTCAACCTCAAAGACCCCATTGAACTCCCCATAGACGGCATGAAAATGAGGAATCCCATGTTCCTTGAAATACATCTTGATCACGATTCCGTAAAATCTCGCAATAACGGGCATCACAGCGCTCCTTTATACTTGTATTTTCTCATGAATGAAATAAATGGTCAACTGTGACGATTGGAGGCTTCTTGAAACATATTGGGCTTGAGAAGATCATGGAACCTTGCGATTTCCCACGGGATATATGCATGGAGTATGATCCTGGTGATGGTTTTGGTGGAGCGAATCGCCTTTGCAACTTCCCGTCATATCTAATTTGCGCGAGCTGAGCCCGGCGTCGCGGCGTTTCCTTGTGTTTATCGCATTCAATGTGGTGTCGTGGCAGTGCCTGATTGGTCCGGCGATGATCCTGTTGGCCCGGCACATCGACATGCCGCCGTCGTGGGTGGGGTTTCTGAATTCGCTGACGCCGTTCTCGACGCTGCTGGTGGTGTTCACGGCGCCGGCGATTGCGCGTCTGGGGGCGAAACGCGTGATGTTCACGGCATGGCTCACGCGGAATCTGGTGATGTGCGGGGTGTTTTTGATGCCGCTGGCAATCCAATATGGAGGGCAGATAGCGGGGTGGTATGTATTGATGGGCTCCACGCTGGCGTTCTGCCTGATGCGCGCGCTGGGATCCGGGGGCTGGTTTCCGTGGCTGCATGAAGTGGTGTTGGAGGAGGAACGGAGCATCTATTTCAGCGGAGAATCGGCGCTGACGCAATTGATCAATATCCTGGTGATGCTGGCGCAGGGCTTATTACTAATGGGAGATCCCGGAGTCGGGCGGTTTTTGCTGGTGTATGCCTTGGGCATTTCCGCGGGATTTATCAGTCTGATCGGGATGTCGCGGATTCCCGGGGGGAAAGGGAAGGCGGGAGTTTCTTCATTCCGGGAAGGTCTGCTGCCGCACCGGGCCGCGTTGTCGGATCGCCGCTTTATGGTGTTTGTGATAACGGCGTCGTTGTGTTTTTCCGCGCTATCATGGTTCGGGGCGGCCTATGTGTTGTATTTGCGCGATGCTTTGCATCTTCAACCGCAGAACGTGATGATTCTGTCGGCGGCGGGCAGTTTCGGAATTTTGCTGACGATTCGATTTTGGGGGCGGTTCGCGGATCATAGCGGGAGCGGGCGTGCAATGTCGAAGGCGCTCATTGGTCATGCGATGGGCGCGCTCGTGTTCTTGGGGCTGTATCCGGGCGCGCCGTGGACAATCTATGCGCTGGCGCCGATGATAATAGTAATGAGCATTTTTGGGGCGGCGTTTTGGATAGGGGCGCACCGGGCCATGTTGAATTATGTGGAGGAGGCGCACCGGGTGGGGTACACGAATTTGTGGACCATAGGGACGGCGCTCACGCTGGGTACAACGCCTATTCTGGCGGGTTTGTTGATAGATCATTTCGGGATGTGGGGATTTCGTGTGTGTTTTGTGATCGCGGGCGTCATGGGGCTTGGATGCGCGATGGCCTGTTTAAAAGTGGTGCAGGACGGCCGGCCGATTGACTTCTCGATGAAGTGGCTGCTGGATCCCGCGTTGCCGGTGAGGACGCTGGTGCGGATTGCGTGGATCACAGTGGGATTACACGAGAGTAATCAGGAAGATAGGGTTTAGGGTTTTGGGGTTCAGGGTTTATGATTTGGGCCTTTGTGCAGGAGTTGGAATTTCTCAATCAGCCGGATCAGCCGGATCGGTCTGATTAAAGATAGTATTAGAATTACCAGCACGCGATAGCGATCCCGATAGTTTCTCTGCTGAAACCTTTTTTGGGGGAAGGGGGGTCTAGGCTTTGTACCGCAAATGACAAGGGAGATTTCGTTATGAAGCGCGTGATTGGTTGTCTGTTTGTTTGTCTTTTGGTAATGACAGCCGTGTATGGCGAGTGGATGGTAAAGGAAGGAAAGAGCGCGTATGTGATTGTGCTTCAGGCGGGGGCGAGTCCATCAGAGAAAGTCGCGGCGGAGGAATTGAAGAGTTATGTGAAAGCCTGCACGGGGGTTGAATTAACGATTACATCAGATAAGCCGGGAGACGGCATTCCGATGATTGTGCTGGGGTGTGGCCCGGTAGCGGAGGCGCTGGGGGTATCGCCGGCAGCGGAACAGCTTGGCGAGCAGGGATATTGTATGCGGGCCATTTCGCCGCATCTGGTGATCGCGGGAACTTCGGCGGCCGGAACGTTGTATGGGGTCCGGGATTTTATCGAGCAGTATTTGGGGGTGCGGTGGTATGCCCCCGGGGTGACGAAGGCGCCGCAAGCGAGTGAATTGTTGTTGCCAGAGGTGGATACTATTAAAAAGCCTGTGTTTGCGTACCGTCAGACAACGTATGGCTGGCCGGGGGGGGACGCGGAGTTTCGTTCGCGCCAGGGGGAGAATGCAGGGAGCGGTGGACCGGATAATGCGCAGGGGATCCAATATGCGTTTGACGGGATCTGCCACAGTTATTTCAACTTTATCAGTCCGGGCGAGTTTTTTGATGCGCACCCGGAATATTTTTCGGAGATTGGAGGCGTTCGGCGCAAAACGGAAACGCAGCTTTGCCTGACGAACCCGGATGTGCTGGAGATTGTGACGGAGCGGATGTTGAAGCGGATGGCGGACAACCCAAACGCGCGGCAACATAATTTTTCACAGATGGATTGTTACAACTATTGTCAGTGCGCGAAATGCAGGGAGATCAATGAACGGTATGGCACGCGGGGCGGGACGCAGTATTGGTTTCTAAATCAGTTGGCGGAGCGGACAGCGAAGGTGTATCCCGGCAAGCTGATTGGCACGCTGGCGTATATGTACACGGAAGAGCCGCCGAAAGGGCTTGTGATGCATCCGAATATTGCGGTGTGGCTGTGCCATATGTTTCCGTCATGCGACAGCCACCCGATTGCGTCGTGTCCACTGAATGCGGAGTACAAGCGCCGGGGCGAGGCATGGGCGAAGATCTGTTCGCACGTGTACGTCTGGCATTACATCGTGGATTTTGCGCATTACTTCAATCCGTTTCCGAATTTCCGCGCAATGGCGGCGGATATGAAGTATTACCGTGACATTGGCGTGGAGGGCATGTTTCTTCAGGGAATGGGGCCTGCCGGGGGGGAGTTTGGATTGTTACGCCCGTATTACGGAATGAAGTTGTTGTGGAATCCCGATCAGGATCCGGAAGCGCTTATTCAGGATTTTCTCGAAGGATATTATGGCGCGGCCTCCGGGCCTATGTATCAGTACATCACCCTGCTGCATGACAAGGTGCAGAATGAAAACATTCATATGCATCTTTACACGAATCCGGGGCAGGGGTACTTGACGGACGAGGTGATGACGCGGGCCGGGGAGCTTTTTGATCAGGCGGAGGAAGCGGTGAAGGCGGATGCGGAATTGCTGGAGCGTGTCCGTGTGGCGCGGATGCCGCTGACCTATGCCCGCTTTTTCCCCAGGAATGGATTCACCCTGGAAGAGGATCGTCTGTCGTTTAACGGGGAAATTGCCCAGTTGCCGGAAATCATGACGTTTCTTGACCGGATGAAGCAGCATAATTTCCCGACGCTTCGGGAACACGGCGGGGACCCGGCGCAATTGGCGGTTCTTGGACTGGTGATTAATGCGCCGGTGCCGGTGGAGACCATTCGCAATGCGGCGTTGACGGTGCAGGCGGTGCCCTTCTTTAGCGGGCGCGCGCTGCGGGTGGCGGACAATGCGTCGGGGCAGAGCGTCACGGCATATAACACGGTGCGGTATTTGGCCTTTCCGTTTGAGGGGGGGGAAGAGACGCGGATCGGCACGGAATTCGATACGGGGCAGGAATGCCTCTTTGAGCGGTTTGAAACGGTGGAGAAGACAGCAACATCGGTGGCGATGGAGGTGAAGACGCCCCGCGGGATGCTGGTGCGGCGGACGCTGAGCTTGGTGGAGGATCAGCCGAAACTGCGGGTTACGGTGGACGTGACGAACACGACGGATAAACCGAAGGAACAGATTGTGCGGAGTCATCTCGCCCTGGATCTGGGTGAACTCGCGAAAACGCGGGTGCGGTTCACGGATCGCGCGGGGCTGACGGTGGAGCGGGACATGGCGCCCATCATCGCCGGGCTGCGGGAAGGCGAGCATTATTTTGATCAGCATGCGCCGAAAGGGGAGTGGATGCTGACGGGCTCAAAAGGACTCCAGGTAACGGAGCGGTTTGATGATGCGGGCACGGATTACACCTGGCTCTATGCGTATCCGGAGTATCTGAATGTCCTGGAGTGCGAGGTCTGGGCGAAACCGGTGACGCTGGCCCCGGGAGAAAAAATGTCGCGCACCATCGAACTGGAAGTAGGGAAGGCCGGGTTTTAGCCAATTTTAGGCATTCTTTTGGTAAAAACGCAGTCTGCTGTGTTTTTTTGAGGAGAATATCTTCTTTTTGTGAATCGACATGCTCTTTTACGCCTGGCAGAGTTCAGTGGTTTCTATGGCATCGAATACTGCGCCTTCCCGAAGTGCACCGTGAAACTTTGCATCGTTTAAGGATTGCGCCGTAGAAAATGATATGATCATCGACTGCAAGGAGAACAAAGAGCAATTTTATGAAACGGATTCGACACTTGGTTCTTGGAACGGTTGCAGAATATGCACTTGACAAGGTATTCCCGAAGGATGAGAGTGATTCCCCTTCCATATGTAAGAAGAAGCAAGCAAAGCTGAAAAAGGGGGATATCATAGGTGTGGAACGAAGCCTTGGATACGAGCATTACGGCGTTTATGTGGGGTGGAACAAGGTTATTCACTATACCGGGGAATCTGAAATAGGCAGAAATGCCATCATACAGAAGACATCTCTGGACTGTTTTTTAAAAGGGTCCACGTCCTATTTTGTGCTGGCTTTTGCCGCAAAAAAGAAAACAAAGAAAAAACCTTCTGTTTCGGCGCCAAAGGTGAATGCCAAAAGGACCATTGTCCAAGATAATGTAATTCCATTGCTGCTGGAATTCCTTGGCCGCTCCCAACATCAACTCTTTTCCCCAGAAGAAACCGTCCAGCGGGCATACTCACGTTTGGGAGAACAAAATTACAGTCTGATGTTCAACAACTGCGAGCATTTCGCGGTTTGGTGCAAGACAGGATTAAATAAATCGTATCAAATAAAGAAGCTGTTTGCATACCTGAAAAAAGAATGGAATGAGCTTGAATAGTGATAATCCGCTCGCGTTTTATCACATGCAGAACCACATTCTAACAAAAATCCGCAACTTTATCTGTAAAAACAAGCTAGTCAAGTCGTAACGGCTCATTTAGGTTGGTCATAAAAGCGTCGAATTCCTCAAATGAGGGGAATTTGAGTTTTTTGCCAAATAGTCCAAGAAAATCGGCAACAGCAGAAATAGCATTCTCATGGGAATCACTCTCAAGTGCACCATCAATTGCAGCAAAGCAGCAAGCAAACTCCTGACGGCGTATTTTAATATTCTTCTCCAAGAGAGATTCGAATTCCTCACGTTGTGAGCGCATCTGGCGGATGGACTCCTCGCAGATAGCTACTATTCGATTGGCCTGTTCTTCTGCCAATCGAGCATTCTTAAGAATCGCCAGGCACCCCTGATACAGGTTTGATGCGACCAAATATCCTGCAATACTCCCCACCACTGCTCCCACGGGTCCAAAGATCGCGCCAGCGGCAGCGCCCACATAAATGCTGGAAATGGTGCTGGTGCCGTTTTGACCGAGCTTCTCCATTGTTTCTTCGGCAGTGAGTTCTCCTTCGGCGAATTTCCATATGGTTACTCCACAGTCAATGACACCCGCTGCCACAGCAGTCGCGACGTTGGATTTTGCCAGTGCATTCAATCCCGCTTTCTGAGCTCCGTATCGTATACTGGCACCAATTATGCCAGAGGCTCCACTACGGGCACCTGCTTTTCCTGCATCAGCAATGATGGATTTGGCCGCTTCCTCCTTGGAAAGGTCTCCTTTGGCTAGGCAATATGCATTTTTTGCGAGTGATATTCCGCCACCCACGATAGCGCCAGAGGCAGCCGCCCAAGCACCAGCAGTTGCGGCTTCACGAAAGACATAAGATACCTCATTCCCAAGGGCATAGATTTCCGGCATTTTGTCGGCATAGAGAACTTCACGAATACCCGTATCATGATCCACCAGCCGTTTAGCTGTTGCCTCAAGCTTGCGACTCATATCCGTATCCGTCGAGTTTTTGGCCATCTCCAGGAGTTTTTCCCTGACTCGTTCAATACGGTCTGCCGGAACATATAATCGCATTCCATCATATTTAGTATCATTGACTGCCTCAGCAAGTCTACGAAGTCCATTTTCACCTAATGCAGCAGTGAATTTTGCCTGACCTTCCGCAAGAATTCTTCCTCCTTCCTGCCATTCGAGATCCTGAGGCACTGTGTTTCTGTGGTCAAGATGAGTGACAATTACACGCACTTTGGACCCAGTTCCTGCCAGAGACGCGTTCTCCTTTGCAGCGAGTATCGTCTCAAAAAGGTGGCCTGCCCTGAAGCGAATATCCTTGTTTCCAACACGCTCAACCATGTCGCGGAACTTGTCCATTCCATCAACCATGGCATCCGTTGCGGCTGCCTGAAGCACTGTTGCCTGCCCGCCAACAAGAGCGCTTCCAAGCGCAGCCGCATTGTCTGCTGTCTTAAGAGTATTGGCCTTCGATTTCTTTTTCTTATTTTCGGGCATAAAATTTCCCTTCAGGTTCCCTCAAGACTCGTTTGCGTGTCTCGAAAACTCTCCAACATTCCTGCAAGACCACGTTTAGGGGCTCCGTTTTTACTGAGGAGTGGGGTTTCCAGGATTTGTTTTAGAAGATAGGTGAACTCTAAGGTCAAATGAACTTTCTTCCGTTGTGAGAGAGTATAGGTTGTATAATCGCTACCATTTTCTTGAACCAGCTTTGCTAATCCATCAATCTGTTTTTTCACCCGGGGGGTTAATTCTCCAATCAACTCTGAAAACTCAACAGTGACTTTCTCGATTCCTTTCAAAGTAGATGTGACGTTTTTCATCTGTTCTGCAGCTTCCGATGCTTCCGCAAGATTACTATGTGCGGCGGCCAGTTTTTGCTTGGCCTTTGCTGACAGAATCACTCCTCCTATTAGCAACGCGGGGCCTGCCACAATCCCTCCCAAGACAGCAGTACCGCCAGCAATTCCAAGACCTCCCGCCGAAAGGGCGCCTCCACCGAACCACGCCAAAGTGGCATTTGTAGCCGCCACTCCTGACAGAGTTGAGATCGCCGTCCCTGTAGACGCGGATGCCAGCAAGGTTGCACCGCCATA
>ERZ795059.1005-NODE-1005-length-33184-cov-11.674605_pt1 | contig 33184 bp, 26 predicted proteins | sample MGYA00375143_ERZ795059 | MGnify/ENA primary metagenome ERZ795059 (study PRJEB30188, sample SAMN05720168) | activated sludge metagenome | isolation source: Anaerobic digester | place: USA | collected 2015-01-07 ... | reverse complement strand
TATAACTCAAGCGAGCATAGAAAACGCTATACGAGTAGATTTGGCTCTCGGAGGTTCGACAAATACCTGTCTTCATATACCTGCGATTGCTAACGCCGCCGGCGTAAAAATTACGCTTGATTTATTTGACAAACTTGGAAAAGACACTCCGCATATAGCGAACATAAGACCGGGCGGCGAACATTTTATGGAGGATCTTGAATATGCTGGAGGCATACCGGCAGTATTGAAAGCGTTAAAAGATAAACTGAACGATTCGCAAACAGTGTCTTTAAGGAATATAAAAGATATAGCTGAATCCGCGGAAATAATCATTCCCGAAGTCATTCGCAATCTTGAAAACGCTTATAATAAAGAAGGCGGAATAGCGGTATTGAAAGGAAATATTGCCGCCGACGGATGCGTTGTTAAACAAAGCGCCGTTTCAGAAAAAATGAAACGTTTTACCGGAAAAGCAAAAGTGTTCAATTGCGAAGAAGACGCGATGAAAGAAGTAATGGCGGGAAATATTAAATCGGGAACCGTTATAGTAATAAGATACGAAGGACCGAAAGGCGGTCCCGGAATGCGCGAAATGTTATCTGTGACTGCGGCGGTATGCGGAATGGGGCTTGCCGAAAGCGTTGCGCTGATTACCGACGGCAGATTTTCAGGCGGGACGCGCGGACCATGCATCGGTCATATTTCGCCTGAAGCTAAGGAGAACGGAGTTATAGCGGCCGTAAAAGACGGCGACGAAATAATCATTGATATTCCGGCGCGTAAAATTGAATTGAAAGTATCGGACGCTGAAATAAAAGAAAGATTAAGCAGAGTGAAACATCCTGAAAAACATTTGTCCGGATATTTGAAAAGATATGCTGAAATGGTAACTTCGGCTTCAACGGGCGGAGTATTCAAACAGGATTTGATTTAGTTAATATCTTATCAATAAATTTCTTGCATTTAGGGCAAGAATATTTTTTGAGGCGTTTTAACCCAAATACAGTATTTGGGTTCGTAACCTATATAAATTACAGTGTCTTATTAAGGCGCTTTTTTTTAATTTTCAACTTTAAAAAAATTGAGGAAATCGTGAAACGATTTTCGAATATTATAAAAGCCGAATTTCCGGAAAAAGATTAAGAGCAAATTATACGGTTATCCTTTTCCGATGAAATTTGGAGTTAAATAAAAAACGCGGGCGTAAACTAAAATCGGTATTGTCAATTTTTTTACGCCCGCTTTTATAAATCGTAATTAACGGAGGAAACAAAAATGAAATTGAGCGGAGCGCAAATAGTTGTAAAAATTTTAAAAGAAGAAGGCGTGGACGTAGTATTCGGTTATCCGGGCGGAGTATTGATTCCGTTATACGATGTTTTATATGACGCGGATATAAAACATATTCTGCCGCGTCACGAACAAGCCGGAGCTCACGCTGCGGACGGATACGCGAGAGCTTCTGGAAAAGTCGGAGTATGCATAGGCACTTCCGGACCCGGAGCGACAAATCTTGTAACCGGAATAGCTACGGCATATATGGATTCGATTCCTATAGTGGCTATTACGGGACAGGTGCAGACGTCTTTAATAGGAGGCGACGCGTTTCAGGAATCAGACATAACCGGCATTACAAGACCGATAACAAAACATAATTATCTTGTTAAAGACGTTCAGGATTTACCGAGGATATTAAAAGAAGCTTTTCATATAGCGCGAACCGGAAGACCGGGCCCGGTGCTTGTTGATTTGCCGAAAGATGTTTCAGTGGCAACGCTTGACTATGATCCGCAGCAATTTGAAGAAATAAAGATAAAAGGATATAAACCTACTTATAAAGGGCATTTCGGTCAGATAAACAGAGCCGTCGAGCTTATAAACAAATCAAAAAAACCGATAATATACGCGGGCGGCGGAGTCATACTTTCATCGGCGGCGGAAGAATTATTTAAATTTGCGAAAATAATAAACGCGCCTGTAACCACGACTTTAATGGGACTCGGCGGATTTCCTGAAACGGATGATTTATCCGTAGGAATGCTCGGAATGCACGGAACATATTACGCTAATATGTCTATTACGGAATCGGATTTAATAATTGCGATTGGAACAAGATTCGACGATAGAGTAACCGGAAAAATCGAAGAGTTTGCTCCTAACGCAACAATAATTCATATAGATATCGATCCTGCGGCGATAAGTAAAAACGTTAGAGTCGATATACCGATTGTAGGCGACGTAAAAATAGTTCTTACGGATATGCTGAAAAATTTGAAACAGCTTGAACATAAAGACTGGCTGAAAAAAATCGACGAGTGGAAAAAATTTTGTCCTATGCAGTATAAACAGGACCAGAACGGTCCGTTAAAACCTCAATATATTATTGAGCAAATAAGCAAAGTAACAAACGGGAACGCGGTTATAACGACTGAAGTCGGTCAGAACCAGATGTGGGCGGCTCAATTTTATAAATTCACCAAACCGCGAAATTTCATAAGTTCCGGCGGACTCGGCACAATGGGATACGGACTGCCGGCGGCTATAGGGGCGAAATTTGCAAGACCAAACGATGTTGTAATAGATATTGCCGGAGACGGAAGCATTCAAATGAACATTCAGGAACTTGCTACGTTGCGAACTCATAATATTCCGGTAATTATCGCATTATTGAACAATAATTATCTTGGAATGGTTCGTCAATGGCAGGAATTATTTTTTAACAGAAGATACTCGGCTACGGATTTATGCAAGAATCCGGATTTCGTAAAAGTCGCTAACGCATATGATATTAAAGCGAAAAAAGTTACCAAACCCGACGAAGTTGAAAACGCAATCAAAGAAGCTATAAAATCAAACGAACCGTATCTTCTTGATTTTATAATCGATAGAGAAGAAAACGTTTATCCTATGGTGCCGGCAGGCGCGCCTATTTGTAAAATGCTTACGGGAGGAAAATAATTATGCAGCATTTAATATCAGTAACTGTGGAAAATAGATTCGGAGTTCTTGCAAGAATTTCAGGACTTTTTGCCGGCAGAGGTTATAATATCGGATCTCTTGCGGTTAACGCGACTGAAAATCTCGACGTATCTACAATTATTTTGACTGTTACAGGCGACGACAAAGTAATCGAACAGGTTATTAAACAGCTTAACAGATTAATCGACGTTATAAAAGTCGTTGATTTGACCGAAAAAGAAAACGTGTCAAGAGAACTGATGCTGATAAAGGTTTCGGCGGAACCTGCAGGCAGGCGTTCGGAAATATTTCAGTTGTGCGAGGTATTCAGAACCAAAGTAGTCGGCATAACTCAGAAAAATTTGATAATAGAGCTTACCGGAGCCGCAAGCAAAATAGAAGCGTTTATAGAAATAATGAGACCATATGGAATAATAGAGCTTGTAAGAACCGGAATAATAGCAATAGCGAGAAATTAACGCGACAATTTTAAGTATTTTTTTAGATTTTGAAAAATTGCCGGAAATAAGTATTTTGATGTATTGCAACTCTAAATTTTCTTTTATGGCAGCGCAATAAGCCGTTTACGCAATTTTTCAAAATCTATAAGAAGTTATCGGGTTCTAATCTTGTTAAAGGTTTTGTTAGTGACGCTGAATCGGCTGTATTTTTTTAAAATCAAATTTTCAATAATCTATAATCGGTTAAAATGTTAAAAGTAATAATTACTATTGACTGCGATTTCGAAGGATATTTTCCGTTTGAAAATAAAATCAAGTTTAATAAAAAAAAGTTTGATCAATCTTTGGAATCTACTATATGTCTCATAGAAAAAACAAATGTTCCGGCTCATTTTTTAATTCACACTTCAGTATATATGAGAAGATTTCATAACGATATTTTTTATACGGATAAGAAATATATTTCATTATGGAAAAAACTTTTTGACAAAGGGCATTGCATAGGATTGCATCCTCACGAAGAAGAATGCGACGGCAAATGTTATTATTATTATTATCCGAAATATATGGATAAGGTCATAAAATCGCATTCTGATTTTTTAAATCAATCCGGAATAATTTCCAAATCTATCAGATTCGGTTATTTTACAATCTCGGAATGGACTATTCCTATTTTAGAGAAATACGGAATTTTATTGTCTTTTGACAATATGGGAGGTTATATTCCTGAAACCTCGAATCATTTTGAAGAAGCTCCGCTTAATCAATATTATTATTCTTATAGAAATAAAGAAAAATCCGGCAGTTCAAAAGTTTTAAGCGTTCCGCTCGGAATAACTGAAAATAAAAGGTTATGGAAAGGTCTGGTTCCAGAAGCAAATTCTTTTGAAGAACAAAAAGAATTGATAAACGAATTATCGGCAAAATCTCAAAACTCCGAATTATTAGTAAATTTGTTGATGCATTCGTATAATGTTCCGAAAAATTCAGAAAAAATATTTAAAACGATTTCATATATAAAATCGGTCGGGGGAATAATTAAAAACGTTTGACGATAGTTATTATTAAAGTTTTTGGAAAATTTTATATTCAGATATAATTTGTAGATTTAATTAATCAGTTTTTTTATCAAGGGGTATTTGATATTTTTTTCCAAACAACCTGAATTTATCATAGTGGTAATTTTGTTTTTGATATCTATCATTAAATTTTCATATTTAAAAATATCTCGAATCAGATTAAAAGTCAATCCGCTTTGACGCGAACCGATTAAGTCGCCCATACCCCGGTTTTTCAAATCAAATTCCGAAAGTTTCAAACCGTCGTTGTTATTCGCAAAGAAATGAATTCTTTCTTCGGAATTTTCGGGAAAATTAGCGCCTTTAATTAAAAAGCAATAAGATTGAACCGCGTTTCTGCCGACTCTTCCGCGAAGCTGATGAAGCTGGGCGAGACCGAATCGTTCAGGATGTTCAATAACGATTATATTTGCGTTTGGAATATCGATTCCCACTTCTATCACAATAGTTGAAAATAATATTTTAATTTTATTGTTTGAAAAATCGCTCATAATTTTTTCTCTTTCCGCCTGTTTGATTTTGCCGTGAATCATAGCGCTCGGAATATCCTTAAAAAAAGTATGGGATAATTCGGCGAATTTTTTTTCAACTGATTTTAATTCTGTTTTATCGTTTTCTTCTATTGCCGGATATACGAAAAAAGTTTGCAAATTTTGGTTTGAATTTTCAATTATAAAATCGTATAAATCCCGCAAAGCGTTTTCTTCGATAATCTTTGTTTCGACAATTAAACGGTTTGACGGTTTTTCCGTTATAACCGAGATATCGAGATCGCTGAAGACCGTTAATCCGAGAGTTCTTGGAATCGGCGTAGCGGTCATAATCAAAACGTCGGGATTGTTTTTATTTGACGTAAGCAAATCGCGCTGCCCGACTCCGAATTTATGTTGTTCGTCGATAACTATAAATCCGGGATTAAAATAATTAATTGAATCCGATAAAAGACTATGCGTGCCGATTATGATTTGAGTTTTACCTTCAGCGATTTCAGCGAGAATAATTTCTTTTTCCTTTTTTTTAACGCTTGAATTCAGCAACGCGATTTTATAACCGTAGTTATGAAGATATTTAGAAAAAGTTTTAAAATGTTGTTCAGCGAGAATTTCGCTCGGAACCATTATAATAAACTGTCGGCCGTTTTCAACCACTGCGATAGAAAGGATAACGGCGATTATTGTTTTTCCGCAGCCGACGTCTCCTTGCATCAGGCGCATCATCGGATAAGAGTTTTTCATATCAGATACAATTTCGTTCAGGCAATATTTTTGAGATTGCGTTAATTTAAAATTCAGACCGTTGATAAAAGAGTTCAATTTTGATTTACATAGTTCGAAATCAAAGGAAATGCCGTTTCTTTTGCGAACGGAAAGTTTATTAATCTGAAGCCGAAGCTGATACAAAAAAAAGTTATAATAAACGGATTGATTTTGAAACCGGCGGATAAATTCGGGGTTATCCGGATTATGAAGAAATCTTACGCAATCCTTATATTCGAGAAAATTATTTTCTTTTTTTAATTCAGAAGGCATAAAATCCGAGAAAATCGGCAGATAGCGGTTTAAAGCCGCGGCGATTATTTTTCTGAATCTCAAATTTGAAATTGTTTTTGGAATAGAATAAACCGGTTCTATAACTATGGAGTTTCCAAAAATTTCAGTTTTTTCAAGTTTATATGAAGGCGAATAAAATATTTTTAAATTATAATATTCGAGTTTTCCAAAAAGGGTAATGTCCAAACCTTCATAAAAATTTTTTTTATAAAAAAACTGATTGCCGAAAAATCTTGAGGTTAATATTCCGGTTCCGTCGTTCAATGCAACATCGGTATAAAACATTTTTTTGGATTTTATATAACCTTTTTTAATAGAAGTAATTTTTCCAGATATATAATAAAGCCCGCCGATTTCCGCGTCTTTAACAAAGGCAGGTTCAAAAATCAAATAATTAGACGGAAAAAATTCAATTAATTGCCGGATGGAAAAAATGTTTTTTTTGTTGATGATAGATTTATATTTTGAACCTACGCCGTCTATATTTTCAATCCCTTTATTTAAAATAGCAATCTCTATGTCCCAGCAAAGTTCAATAAGGCGCGTCAAATTTTTTTTATTGAAATCAATAGCGTCTTTTTCTATTTTAAAATCGTTTAAACAATACAGACATTTTTCGGATAAACGCCAAATATCTTCTTGTCTATTTTTATTCAAGGAATTAATAAAAAGAGAAGCGTTTGTTTTAATCGAATTAATATTTCTTTCGGAAATATTATACGAGTTTGTGATTATAGCGTTGATTTCCGAACGAATTTCACAAAAAGCGGATATGTCAATTTTCATTTTTATTTATAGAGAATAGCATCCAAATATTAAGAAGCAATATTATTAAAATATAAAAGTATAAAATTGAATTTGAATAAATATCATTACAAAACGGCAAATATTCTGAAAATTTCAAACCGATTGATTTATCGATAAAATGAAGAAGCTGGTTTGTATGATGACCGCCGCTGAACCGCAATCTATGAAATAGATTGAGAATAAAGAAAATAATAAGACAATATGAAATACAGGCGTAAAAAACAAATTTTGGCAGCCGATTTTTTAGAGAGTGAAAAACAAAACCTGTAAAAAAAAGCATTTCAGGCATTAAAAAAACAAGATACCTGTTTGGAATTGAACTGCCGCCTGTCCATGAAGAAAGATTTTGCGAAGCGAGGAAAACAAGATTAACAAGAAAAGAAGAAAAAATAATTATGAATAGCAATATATTTTTGCGATATAAAATGAAAGCGCCGGTTAAAATAAAAATCATAACAGGGTTATAAAAAAACAATCCGTATTTCTGGTCGAAAAACATACCTGTAAAATTTTTTGCGAACATTTTGAAAGAAATAACAGGGCTGGAATTAATATTTTCGGGATTTTGGATATTTATATTTTCCTGATTCCGGACTTCGACTTTTCCGGTAAAAGTTTTATAAGGGAATATTTCGTCGTAAATTTTATAGTTATAAAAAAAGTAACAAAAAATAAGAAAGGTTAAAATCAGAAAGTGAAGCGTTATCAAACGTTTGTATTTCAAATTAAGGCATAATATTAGAAGATTGGAAAAAAAGAAAAAAACTATGTTTCTTCCGTGTAAAGAAAACAAAACAAAGCTTAAAATTACGATAAATGTCAAATTGAATGGACTTCGGATTTTATTTGAAAAACATAAATAATACAAAATCAAAAATTTAACGCCGGCGCTTATAGTTTCGGGATATAGCTGATTAAGATAAAATCCGTAGGGATGCGATATTGAAATGAACAGAGTTAAAATAACGGCTTCGTTTGTTCCAAATAATTCGGATAAAATCATGAATCCAAAAAATAGGAAAACGACGGACCAGAAAATATTAAGTATTCTGGAGGAAATACCGGCATATACGTCGGTAATTCCAGAAACTGTTTTTTTTAAAAAATCGAACGCGGAAAATTTTTTTAACCAACCGGCTATAACTGCGCCGGGAGAAATTAATAGAGAATACGAAGGCAGATACCGTATAAAAATTTTTTGAGAACCCGAACCGTTTGATTTAAAAATAAGATTGCCGTCGTCTATATGAAATTGCGAATCGAAATTATTTTTAACGTTCAAATCAAAATCAGCGGCAATACTTTTTGTTAAAAGAAGGTATAGCCATTCGTCCCCGTGTTCGCCGATAATCGATTGCCATACGGATAAACCCGAATGGAAAAAAAATATTATTAACAGAATGGAAACGCATTTTTTTAGATTTGAAAACGAAGATTTGTAAACCAATAAAGCAAATAAAATAAAAATTGAGAAAAGAAGAGAGATGAAAATATAACCGAAAATATATTTGTAAAATCCGATAGGATTGGAGTCGGCAAATTTTTGATTAACGATAAAATTTAATTTGAATATTACCGGAAAAAGAAGAGCGGGAGTCAAAGTCAAACCTGCGGCAAACCACCCTTGAAAGAAATTGATTTTAAAAAGAAAACGGATTGCCAGAGCTATGAGAAAAGAATAAAATGACGTCAGGAGAAAAAATTTTAAATCAATAGAACCCGCGGTAAAAACAGTCGATTTTCCGTTATTTAAAAAATCGCAATAAGATAATTCAAGCGATTTGAATAAAATTGAAGATAATACGGTTATAAAAAAAAAAACGGTTATCTTGACAAAACGATTCATTTACATTTTATTTTAAAGCGAGCGCAAAAACTACGACAAAAAAAAGCAAACCGAGAAGACCCATAGTTCTCGGGTCAAATGAAGACGCGGCGCTTTTGGCGATTATTAACAAAATAACAGTGAAAAAAACAGTTAAGACCAAATTATCTTTTTTCATAATCAATAAGAATTGTAATTAAAGATATTAAAAAAATCAACGTTGATTTTATATTTAACATGAAAACTGCATTAGAATTTTGAAAAAGCGCTGGAAATAAGGAAAAACATTGATTTTGCGAGCTTTTTCAAAAGCATTTATTTTTTCTTGGCAGTTTTCAGGTTTTTAGAAGTTTTAATAAGCAAACATCTATGTTTTGAAAAACTTCACTTTTTTTATGACATTATCAGGGTTTAACAAAAAAAAATTTATTCTCCGCCGCCAATTATTTAAATAAAATATAAAGCGCCACAGTAATAAAAATAATTGCCGCAACGCGTTTAAATATAACTCCTGATTTTTGCAGTTTTGCAGATTCTAAAATATTTTTTACAAATGGTGTCATACTGCCGCCTATAAGAATAGGAATGCAATGCCCCAAAGCAAAAAATAAAATTAATAGTATGCCGCGCATAATATCTTTTTGAAGGGTAATCATAGCAAACATAGGCGCAATAAAACCAAATGCGCAGGGTCCGGATACAATACCGTAAGTTGTTCCAAGTAAAAACGCGCCAATACATCCTTTTTTCTTTGTCTGAATATAATGTAATCCTGGTATTGTAATTGAGAATATTTCAAATAAATGAAGAGCAACAATAAGTAATATTCCGGCGATTATATAATTCCAAATATTTCCGACATCGCCCACCATTCTTCCAATCAGAGAAGTTATTATACCAATTAAAGAAATAGAAATAAATAGACCTGAAACAAATAATAATGAATATCCAAAAGCGTTTTTTATTTTTTTATCCTCTGTAAAACCGCCGATATATCCGATAATTAAAGGAATACTCGCGAGATGGCAGGGACTGAATATAACGCTGCAAACTCCCCAGATGAATGCCGCAGCATACGAAAAATATGTTGCTGTAAGAATGGCTTCGTTGATTTTAAAAAGAAATTGGTCAATCATATTTATTTTAACTCCATTGGTTTATTAGTTTTTAAACCAGTTTTTTGTTGAGTTCGCTATTTTAACAAGCATAAGCATAACCGGCGCTTCAACGAGCGCGCCGACGACAGTAGCCAAAGTAGCTCCCGATTTAAGACCAAACAAAGATATTGCGACAGCGACAGCTAATTCAAAAAAATTGCTTGCGCCTATCATACCGGCAGGAGCGGCAATATTATGCGGCAGTTTCCAAAATTTAGACCATAGATAAGCAATAAAAAAAATTAAAAAAGTTTGGATTACAAGCGGAACTGCTATTAAAGCAATATGCATTGGATTTGATAAAATTATTTTTCCTTGAAATGAAAAAATTATTATCAACGTCAATAATAGTCCTATGATAGTTATATTACCGAACTTCTTTATAAAAACATTTTCAAAATATTCTATTCCTTTGTTTTTTATAACGCTGTTTCGCGTTATAAAACCAAGCGCGAGCGGAATAACAACAAATAATACAACCGAAAATAAAAGAGTATTCCACGGAATTGTAACGCCGCCGATACCAAGCAAAAACGCGACAATCGGAGTGAATGCAATAAGTATTATCAAATCGTTTACAGCAACCTGAACAAGCGTATAGGCAGGATCGCCTTTTGTCAAATGACTCCAAACAAAAACCATTGCAGTGCAGGGCGCGGCTCCAAGCAATATAGCGCCGGCTACATATTCTTTTGCGAGTTCGCGGTCAATAAAATTTTGAAATACAGTGTATAGAAAAAAAGCCGCAATAGCATACATGGTAAAAGGTTTTATCAGCCAGTTTGTAATACAGGTTACAATCAATCCTTTTGGTTTTGTGGTAGCGTTTACAATACTTTTAAAATCAATTTTTAACATCATCGGATATATCATAAGCCAGATAAGTATAGCGATTGGTATTGATACATTAGCATATTCAAATTTAGAAAGCGTTTGTGGAATAAAAGGCAGATACTGACCGATTATTATTCCTGCAACAATACACAGCGCAACCCAAACAGTCAAATACCGCTCAAAAAAACTTATGCCGTTTCCAATTTTTTTATTATTCTCCGTTTCGTATAATTGACTCATAACAGCCGCCTCCTATTATGTTTTAAAATATTACTTGCAATCCTTTTGTTCATATTGAATTGTAATATGGTTAATGTTATATTTGGAATTTAAAATAGTTTGAATTTTTTCTGTAATGTTTTCCGTTTGACTAATAGGTATGTCATCAACTTTAATATGCGTCTCCAAAAAAATATCTTTTTCAGAAAGCATCCAGATATGAGTGTGATGAATATTTTTAACGCCGCAAATTTCATTTATATTTTTCTGTAATTCTGTTAAATCAATATTAACAGGAGCTCCCTGCATCAAGATGTGTAAAGTTTCTTTTATTATGCTCCAGCTTTCTTTTAAAATGTATATAACAATTAAAATGGTAACAACCGGGTCAATCCAAGCGATTTTATAAAAATATAATAAAATGGAGCCGGCAATAACCCCTACTGATGAAAATGTATCTCCCAATAAATGAAGATAAGCTGATTTTACATTTAAACTATCGTGTGAATGCCTATGAAGTAATAATACAGAAATTAAATTTGCGAGTAATCCGATTACTGCAACAATAAACATTAATTTACTATTAATTGGCGCAGGATGTTGAAGGCGTTCATAAGCGTGAAGCAATAAAAAAATTGAAATAACCCAAAGAGCAGCGGCATTTATTAACGCTGATAAAATTTCTATTCTTTTAAATCCAAAAGTATATTTTATAGTATTTGGTTTTCTACTGATTTTTAAACTTACATATGTTAATACTATTGAAACTGTGTCGGACATATTATGAACTGCATCAGATAATAACGCTAAACTATTGGAAAGCAGACCGCCTATAATTTCCGCAATTGTAATTGACAAGTTTAGTATAATGCTGAAAAATAGTTTTACGCTTAATTTTTCAACTGAATGATTATGGTTATTCAACATAAAATATCCTCAATTAGTTATTGCGCTCTTTTTAAATTCTAACAGACAATTATTTGATTTTTTTTAATTGTTCGATAATCTGTTCTTTTGATAAATATCCTTCGTGTCGGAATATTTCGTCTCCGTTTCTATCAAAGAAAAATTGTGTTGGAATCACTTGAATTGGAAAATTCATCGCCTTTTCCCGTTCAATGTTGACGTCAATAAAAACAATGTCTATTTGTCCTTCATATTCTTTTTTCAGTTCTTTTAATATCGGCTCCATCATCTTGCAAGGTTGACAAGTTCCAGATCCTAAATCAATCATTATTGGTCGTTCTGTTTTTATAAAAGCAGGCAGTTTTATTCGTTCGATTTTCGGTTCAAATTTATTAATCCGTTCATCAAATATTTTAACGCTTGATTTTTTTTCCAAAACCGCAATATGCTCATTAAGTTTTTGTTTAAATTTTTCCTGCTCAACATTCTTAAACATTTCCTCTATATACGATTGAATAATTATATTTCTTACTGTTCTATCAATGGACAATCTGACGTCTTTTTTTTGCTCAATACCTGCATTTAATGCTCCAAAATAAAGTAATTTCTGATTAACTAATTCATTGAGTAATTCCTTCGGGTTATTCTGAAAATACGCTTTAGTCTGACCGTTTAAAGAATTAAATATTTCATTAAATTCTTCGATAGTGATTTTTTCATCATTTATAACGGCAAGAATATTTGTGTCTTCCTGTTTATTTTTTATTTGCTCAATTAAAACTGAAGTATCGTCATTTGATATTTTTTGTTTGAAAAAATATTTTTGCAATTCAAATTTTTTGTCAATATCAATTTCTTCGCCTGATGAAGTATTTATAATCTTCCCTGTTTTATCAGCGAATATTATATATGGTATAACTTCAGATTTAAATAATGCGTATAAACTTTTCGAATCGTCAAGTATGACGGGAAAAGTTATTTTATTTCTCGCGACAAAATCTTTGACTTGCTTTCTGAATGCCGCGCCGTCAATATTAATCGTAATAACTTCTAATTCAGGATATTTTTTTTTAAGTTTCTGAAATTGTTTTAATGTTTCCTGACAGGGCAGGCACATAGTTGATCCAATGTCAATCAAAATATATTTGCCTTTATAATTTGCGGCTGAAAATATTTTGTCTGCTAATGTTTTGCCAGAAACAGCGGGAATTTTCTCGCCTTTTTTTAAATTTTCCGCAAATAAAAACACTGGCAATATAAAAATGGTTAAAAAGATTTTATTCATTTTATACCTTTGGTTTTAAAAATTTTTTCGATTTCATCTAAGGGGAAAAAACCAGAGTGTCTGAAAAATTCCGCGCCGTTTTCATCAAGAAAAACTTGCGTTGGAATAGCGCTAATTCCATATTTTTGACCGAATGGCTGTCCTTCCTGAGTCCATACATCGTAAAAAACAACTTTAACTTGACCGGAATATTTTTTTTCAATCTGCTCCATAACCGGCTGCATCATTCGACAGGGAATACAATTGACAGAACCGAGTTCAATAAAAGTTATTTTAATTTGATTAGCGGTATTTGGAGACGAATCAGATGGTGAATCTACATTGGCAGTATTAGTTTGATCAATTCCAGTAGATTTAGAAGACGGCTGAACCTGCGCAGATTCATTTTTTATTTGCTGTGAAGCTATATTGTTACTATTATGTTCACACCCGCTGAAAGTTGAAGCAATCCAGAAAAAAATAAATAATATTTTTAAATTTCGATTTAGCATAATTAACAACTCCGTAAAATATTCATAATAAACAGAACAGCAGTTATAAGTAATTTTGAAATGGTCTCGGTATTACAACTGTTCTGTATAAAAAATATTTAAAAATTTTGTAAGCCGATTAGCAGCATTCTAATTTTTTAATAATTTTATCTGCAACAATTTGTGTTTCAGAATTTAAATTATCGAAATTATGATTTTTTTCAACGCCAAATTCTGTAACAACAAAATACTTATCAGGTTTTAGATTATGTCTGTTAAAAACAGTTCGGGCGCAGGCAACAGGACAACCGTCAATCAAAATTGTTTTTGCTGATTTTGTTGATTGAATAAATCCTGATAAATCGCCGCCTAAACCAGCGAGACAATATGCGCTTCCTTTTCCGGCTTTATCAAGTTCAATCATAACATTGTTTGAAATCTGACCAACATTTGATCCGCCTGAACAAGCCATAATTAAAGTTTTTTCGCCGCCGCAGCAGCAAGAATTTTTTTCTGACATAATAACACGCTCCTATTTAATAGATAAAAATTAAGGAGATTTTAATGTATTGTAAAAACTAAACTAATAATTTTTTAATTTCAGCGACCGATAAAACTTTACCTGCGCTTTTTACTTCGCCGTTTACCACAAGCGCAGGGGTCATCATAACGCCGTAACTCATAATTTTTGTAATGTCTTCGACTTTTTCAATCTCGCAGGAAATATTAGTTTCTTTGACAGCTTCCTGCGCTGCATTAAAAAGATTTTTGCATTTTGGACAACCGGTTCCTAAAATTTTAATTTTCATTTTTTATACCTCCAAAAAATTCTATAATTTTCCTTTTAATTTCGTCTCTTACTTTATCAAATGCTAAATTGATTTCTTCGGATGTTCCTTTTTCTTTCGCAGGATCGTCAAAGCCCCAGTGAAGACGCTGAGCTTTTCCCGGAAAATACGGGCAATTATCATTTGCGTTTCCGCAGAGCGTTATAATAAAATCAAATTGTTTTTCTTTAAATTCAGATAGATGTTTTGATCTTTTTTGTGAAATATCAATGCCGATACATGCCATAGATTTAATTGCATTCACATTTACTACATCAGGATTTGTTCCTGCGTTGTAAGCGTTAAGAATATCGCCGAAAAAATGATTGGCAATGCCCTCTGCCATTTGCGAACGGCAGGAATTCGCTGCGCATAAAAATAAAACCTGCAATTTTTTATTTATTGTTTCGATAATTCCTTTCTTGATTATTTCTGCGGTTAAATGTTCGTATATTTTTCCGTCGTATTCGATTGCCCGACATTTAACCTGTTTTCCAATCATAGAACAGCAGGAAGAACAATCTGTTTCAATTTGTAAAGCATTCAAAATTTTTTCAAGCGGAGTGTCATTGATTAGAATCAAATTTGATTCAGCAAGACAATCTGCGTTTAATAAAGTTTCAATGAATTCAATTTCAATTTTTTTTGATTGGTATTCAGATATAATGTCTTTTATAGTTTCTTTAACGCTTTTTCCAGTATCGGAACAACGAACGCAGGTTTCGTTCTTAATATCAAGATGTTTCCATTCGATTTTAATATTTTTCATTCACTTACCACAAATAAATTTTTTAAAATAATGCGTATTTAAGATTATATTAAATAATTTTTCCAAACACATACCCCAGTAATGTCGATAAAATTATAACATAACTTATAAAAGCAAATGTTTTTTTAAAACCTAACGCGTTGTTTATTACAATCATATTCGGCAAAGACAATGCGGGTCCCGCTAACAATAAAGCTAATGCTGGACCCTGACCCATCCCTGAACCGATTAATCCCTGTATAATAGGAACTTCAGTTAATGTTGCAAAATACATAAATGCGCCTACAAGAGCAGCAAAAAAATTTGATAATAGCGAATTGCCGCCAACTAATTTCCCAATCCATTCATTTGGAATTATACCATTATTAGTTCCGGGCATTCCAAGTAAAAATCCGGCTACTAACACTCCGCCGAATAATAAAGGCAGTATTTGCAAAGCAAAAGTCCATGTTGATTCCAGCCAATTCCGCGTATCGTCATTTGAAATTTTTCCAGTCAGAACAACTCCGGCTATTCCTATTGAAAAAGATAGCAATGGATATTGTGGAAATATTAATGCCGCAATTATAGATAAAATGGCAGTGATTATTAACGGCGCGGCTTTTGCTTTAAACCATTTTATAAATGCAAAACCGAATAATAACGCAGCCGCTCCAGTCAAATACCATTTAGCAGAAAAAATATTCCACCATATTCCCGATTCAATATCCGGCTTTGGCAAGTTGGCAAAAACTAAAATAGCGACCATTGCAAAAAAATAAATACTGTCTTGCAATAAAGTTCTTTTTAATTCAACCTCGCCTGTAAATATTTTCATTCTTTTTTTTTCGTTTTCTTCATTTCTAAAAGTGAAAGCCATAAGCAAGCCGATTATAAAAGCAAATGCAATAGCTCCTACAGCCCTCGCTAAACCAATCTGCCAGCCAAGAATTTTTGCAGTTAACACAATAGCTAAAACATTGATTGCAGGTCCAGAATATAAAAAAGCGCTTGCAGGCCCTAACCCGGCGCCCATTTTATAAATGCCCGAAAACAACGGCAGCACTGTGCAGGAGCATACTGCTAAAATAGTTCCTGATACTGATGCTACTGTGTATGCTACTAATTTATTAGCTCCTGCGCCAAGATATTTCATAACTGACGATTGCGAAACAAATACGGATATGCCGCCTGCAATAAAAAAAGCCGGAACAAGACATAACAACACATGTTTCTGCGCGTAATCCTGAAGCATATAAAAAGATTCAAGAATGGCTTTTTGAACTTTTATATTATCAAACGGTATAAAATAAGCCGCTAAAAATATCAATAAAAGCATCGATAATTTTTTAAAATTATCCATATTAATTTCTCCATATTTAAGAAAATATTTTTCTCTTTTCTGAAAACAATTTAAAGTTAATGTTATAATTTAAATATTCAAATTTATTTGCCGGTTGGCAATTTAATCAACAAAAGATAAAAAAATTATTTACATCTCAAACAAGCTTTCTGTTTTTTGATTGATGTATTTATTACGGTATTGATACAATCTAAAAATTTTATTATGCATTTTGTTTCAAGTTTATATAAAACATCCAATCCCTTTTTTTGAGCTGAAACTATGCCTGCGTTTTTTAAAACCAGCAAATGCTTTGAAATTGTCGATTTATCGCAATCGAAAAGAGCGAAGAGTTCAGAAAATAATTTTTCGCCGTTGTCTAAAGATTCAATAATCATTAAGCGCGCCGGATGAGCCATAGCCTTAATTATTTCCGTTTTTACTTTTGCAGATTCATATTTATTCATTTTAATTTTTTTCCTATATAAAATTTATTTTAAAAAAATTTTTACGGATGCAAGTTTCATTTAAAAGATGCAGCTTAATATTTGCTTTTAATTGTTGGTTATTTTACCATTAAGCAATTGAATTGTCAAGGAAGATTAATTTTTTTTCATAGATTGAGCGCAATCCCAGATTTAATATTAGTTTTTGCCTTGGTCCTTTATCCGTTGCGATTGTTTCAACAAGTTTATGATATGTATAGCTTTTTTTAGCCGTTTTGGAATAAAAATTAGATTCTCTTATATACATGATTTTATTATATCATAAAATACGTAGAATGTCAAGGGGAAAATCAATCAAAATTCAACTTTTTGGCACTATTTTTCGGTTTTTGACATTTTTAATTTTCAAGCCCTTGAAAATTAAATGCTTAATTTTCCGAAAGACGGGTAGGGCTGTGAAGATAAAAAGGTTGTTTCGGTTCAAAGCGTAAGTAGGGTTTTTGAGGGGTTTATTATTTAATTCTGTAAAAAAAATATTCCGAACGCTAATAATAGCGATTTACATTTTAAAATATACATAAAAATAATTACAATGTTCTAACCGTAAAATATTACATTCAGAAAATCAAATTACTACGCCGTAGTAAACCCGCAGCTAATCGGTATCAAAAACTAATGAAAATAAAAAAAATCTTGACAAATGGATTTCTTTAAATATAATATCATCAAAATATAAAAAACCTTGATTTTTCAAGGATTTAATCGTTTTTGTTTGATTGATTTTATTATCTGCCGAAGTGGCGAAATTGGTAGACGCCCGGGACTTAAAATCCCGTGGGAACTTGTTCCCGTGTCGGTTCGAGTCCGTCCTTCGGCACCACCCATTTTACAGAGCCGTTATTTCAACTCCACGAAGTAACGGCTTTTCTATTTAATTATTTTAAAAACATATTTGTCTTTATTTTCGTTTTTAATAATCACACTCAAAATCTGTATTGTCTCATTTTATCGGGAGGATTCGTTTATCAGACCAATCATCAATGGTAACAGTAAAAGAATCCAGCCCATTATCTCTACAAGAATAGCCGGCGATTTAGACGTTATTTTTTGAAACCGCATAATCCCAGTCCAGTTGCCGAGTTCTGCGCTGAAGAATATGCAGGACAAAGGAAGAATCAAAAATAACGCATAACTCGCAATATTGCCCGCGTTTCCGGTTAATATTGCAATCGTTAGATAAAATAATGATATTGATATTAAAATTATTTTTTTCATAGCGTTTAACATTTATTATCAATTCCCGCAATTTTCAGAATGCGAAATTAAAATGCTCTGCTATTATTCGCGGCAATATTTCGGACAAAAATTATCGGAAATATAAAGTAATCCGAGTTGATAAAAAAAACGCGAATTAATTATATCGGGAATCAAATCCATTCTTTCAATCATTGTTCTAATTTTAGAATTTACAAGGACGCCTTTTAAATTAAGCGCTATTCCGAATATTTTATTTTCAGAAAAAACGTCGTTAATCAAACTAAAATAAGCGTGAAGCGCCGGAAGAACGGAATTTGAAAGAATGATATTCAAATGACCGCGTCCGATTTTATGATTGATTTCCGCGCTAAAATTAAGGGAGTCAGAAAAAAAATTTTGTAATTTTTTGAAATCTGAAATTTTTTCAATGAGAAAATTTGAGAATTCCTCGTCAGATAAAAACATTAGTTTCGAAACAAATCGGGAAAGATTTTTAATACGGTATAAATAATTATTCGCCGGTCTCGATTTTAAAATATTCCATTTGTTTTTAACGGAATATTCGCAATCTGCCGAATCATATCCGGTTTGTTTTTCTGATATTCCGGATACGATTAAAAGATAATCATAGACGGTATCTATCAAATTTTTAGTTCTTAAATTCATACATTTGGTTTTCAAAAGTTCAATATTAATATTTTGACATAGATTAGTAAAATTTTCCTTGTTATTTGCATATCCCAGAGATCTTCCGATAAATATTATCATAGTTTTAAGCAACCCTAATTTTTTTAAATAATCCGAGATTTTATCGGATTTGTTTTTAAATTGAAGAATTCCAAAATTAAAAATTGAACTGTATAGTTCTGTTTTATTTTTTAATTGTTTTGACGAGCATCCGTATTTTTTTTTTGAAATTCCGGATTTCCAATTTTCATATATAATATTAATATCGTCAAGGAGCTGAAAAGATATGTTGACCGTTATTTCAGGATACGAAGCGACAAGTTTAGGATTCATTTTTGATTCGTATAAAACTATATGCAGATTTGTTTTTGAATAAGACGGATTCGAATAATGTTTGTGTTTAATCCAGTTATTCTGACAAATATCAAGCTCGACGTCGGAATTTATTTTTTTTCCGCGGCATAGAAAATTGCAGTTTAAATAATCGGGACCTTCAAAATTATTCTTTTCGCCTGCGTCGATAATTTTCAGGGTTTCCCCTTCCGTAGAAATTAACAAATCGACGAATAATTTATTTGACCAAACATAATCAATAAATTTTTCGGGATACATATTTCATTCGGAAGAATCCGTTTCTTCTTTTACAAGATTTTTTTTTGTTTTTGTTTTAAAGAAAAAATTATAAATTACCGAAAAAATCCCAAGGAAAATAAGCAACAAAACTAATATTATCCAATTGGAAAGCGTGGCTGTTTTCCATACGATATCATTATTTGATTTTCCATTAGTTTTATACTGGAGAAGAATCAGAGTTTGATTTGGTTTAACTATTACTTCTGTATCGTTTTTATAAATGATTGTTTTAGAATAGTCGTAAGTTATATCCGCTCTGATTCCAAAATTTTCAAGCGATGTTTTAGAAAGTTCAACGCTTCTTATTTCATATTCCTCGTTGATTTTTGAATTTAAATCGTCGGGTTTGTATGGATTTTTTAAATAGCTCGGAAAAATTTTAGAAAAATAATCCGAAGCTGATTTGATTATCTGATTGTAATCCGCTCCATATTTCAATTTTAACAATTCATTATCTTTGACCGTTAATTGAATCTCAGGCGAAATCGCGTTTTTATAAAATAACGCGGTTGCCGCCGTCATAATAGCGAAAATCAAAAGAGCGATAATAATAAGTTTTCTTTTCTTTATCATTTTTTATCCCAATAATTTGTTACTAACCGGCGTTTAGATAAAACCGCAAAAACAGTTTTATTATATACCCGAACAGCAACATTAATTTATAATTATTTTATGGCAATATCATAAACGATTTTTTTGTTTTTTATAATATAGTCGAGTCCTGAAATCCATGTTGTTATAAATACAAGCGCCATCAAAGAAATCGGTATCCAGTCGTTGACGGTTTTCATAAAATCAGGAACGTCTTTTAGTTTAGAACCGTAATAGAAATTTATTATGCATATAAGAAGAATAGTGATAATAGCAATGAACTGAGAGGCCGTTTTCCATTTTCCGAGTTTAGACGTTTTAACTTCGCTTTTGTAATACAACCCGAGGGTTCTCAAAGCAGATATGGTAAATTCCCTGATAATAATCATACTTACAAGCCATGCGGGTATGTCGAAAAATTCTTTTTCGCCGACAAAAAAAACATAAGCGGTTACAGTTATAACTTTGTCGGCGAGCGGGTCGACGACTCTTCCGTAATCGCTTTCCTGTTTGTGCATACGCGCAAGTTTTCCATCGTATAAATCGGTAAGCGCCGCAATTATAAAAACTACAAGGGCGAGTATTCTGCAAGTCAAGTTGTTGAATACCATTAATGCGATAAATAAAAAAGAAACCATAAAACGCATCAGCGTCAATTTGTTCGCTATGTTATGTTTGAAATTCATTTAATAAGTTCTCCGGTTAAATCATAATAACTGCAATCGGTTATTTTTATATTTAAAAAATCATTAATGTCAATCTTATTTTTTGTTTTAAACATAACATACCCGTCTATTTCCGGGGCGTTATGTTCGTCGCGGCTCAAATAAAATCCCGATTTCGATTCGTATCCGTCTATAAGAACCCTTAAAGTTTTCCCTAAATATTTTTGGTTGTGTTCAAAACTTATTTTTTGCTGAAGCTTCATTAGTTCGCGGTATCTTTGCGTTTTTACGGATTCCGGTATTTTATTATTCAAAGTATAAGAATAGGTTTCAAACTCGTCGGAATACTTAAAAATGCCGAGTTTATCGAACCTGAGTTTTTCAAGCGAATCCCGCATATTTTGAAAAATTTTAGCAGTCTCGCCGGGATAACCGGTCATAACCGTAGTTCTAATCGCAATATCCGGATTAAATTTTCGTATAAAAAATATTTTCTCGAAAATTTCATTTTTAGAGGCTCGTCGTCTCATTTGTTTCAGAACATAATTTTCAGTATGCTGAACCGGCATATCTATATAATTGCAAATTTTTTCAGAACCGCTTATTAAGCGTATAAGATTTTTATCCACAGCGTCCGGAAAAAGATACATAATTCTAACCCTGAAATCATAATCAAATTTAATTAATTGTTTAAGCAATTCTACCAGTCCGTTTTTTATGCCGGCGTCTTTTCCGAAAAAACCGGAATCCTGCGACACAAGGATAATTTCTTTTATTCCGTTGTTTAAAAACAATTCGGATTCTTTTAAAACCGAATCCATCGTTTCGCTCCGGTATTTTCCCTTTATATTTGGAATAACGCAGTATCCGCATTTTCTTGAGCAGCCTTCCGCAATTCTAATATAAGAATAAATTTTGTTATGATGATTGGTTCTATATATTTCAGGGGAATCCCGCTTGACAAATTTTTTTATATTTAAATTTTGTTTTATAAAATCTCCGCAAAACTCTTTAATATTATCGGGTTTAAGAATTATTATTTTAGAACCGAATTTTTTTTCAATCATAGCGCGGTTTCTTACCGGATAACATCCATACGCTATAACAGAGGAGTTTTTTGGTTTGGATTTCAAATAAAATTTTACGGTATCGTCCGATTGTTTTATTGCCGACTTTATAAAACCGCAAGTATTAATGACAATCAAATCTGATTTTTTAAAATCGAGGGTTTCCCTGAAAAAACCGTAAGATTCAAAAACCTTTCTCAAGCTATCCGATTCAACTTCGTTTTTCGGACAACCTAAAGTATCTATAAAATAAGCGATTGTTTTTTTCATTTCATTTTCGCAAAAACTGATTTAATCCTATTTCGTCAAGAACATACGTTTCGGCAATTTCGCGTTCTTTTAAAAACTGACGGTATTTTTTTTCTTTTAATTTCTCGAGAATTTTAACCTTTTGAACCGCCTTAATCAATTGATTTTTTTTAACGTTTGTTTCGTCGCTCAGTTGAATTATAACTTTTTTTTGAATTTCAATATCGGAGCAAAGTTTTATAATATAATTTCTAACCGTTATTACGTCGTTAATATTAAGTTTGCCGCAAAGCGATTGAGTTTGCAGCTTATATTGTTCTTCGAGCGTAAGATAGAGTCTTTTCAATTCTTCTCTTTCTCTGAATAATTCGTTTTGAAGAACCGCAAGCTGATTTTCAAGCTCTTCTTTCTTAAATATCCGGATTTTTAAAAGCCGTTCAAATTTAAATATAAAATTCATACTTTAAAAAAAATAAGCCGGATAACCCGGAAAAGCTGTTAAACCCGAAAAATGCGTTAGAATTTTGAAAAATTATGAAAACATTATAGAATACTTCCTCTAAGCAATTTTTCAAAATCTCATAAAAATACCAAAAAATTTTCGAGGTTAACAAATTAAAAAAATTTTTTTGCTAAAATAACAAAAATATTTTTTTTTAACGCAATAAAACTAAAAATAATTTTAATACTCTGAAAGCCATATAAAATACGGCTTTTCAGATGAAACTCAGCCCGGGGATTAACGGAACGGAGATTAGTTTAACTCATTTATTTTTTCTTCCCGAATTCTTCGTCGAAATATATTTGTTCTTTTTCCGGAGGTAGCGCTTCGTTTTCATTTATCGCGTCGGATAGCTCGACCGCTTTGTCTTTATCATACCACCAGTAGGAATACGCCGACCGCTCGTCTCCGTATTTTGATAAGACTGTTTTCGGTTTGCCGAATTTATTCCAGTATAACAAACGGGTTGAATTTATATTCCATAATAAAGCGTAAGGATGTTCGTTAAATATTATCGAATCAATTTTCCTGATTATTTCGTTTCGTTTCTTTATGTCAAAAATATTTTTTAACGAATCTATCAACGCGTCCGCTTCGTTATTTTTAAATCCAGTTATGTTATTGCCTTGAAGCCGATCCGCTTCTTTTGAATGCCACATTCCTTCCGGATCCTTGAATATACCGGCGCTCCAGCTTGCCCACGTCATATCAAAACTGAATTCGTCCATTCTTTTCGCCCATTCGGCAAAATCAACCAAAACTATTTTTACCTGTATGCCCGCGTCCTTAAAATCCTGCGCCATTATGTTGACGAATTTTTCGGTTGATTTGTCTCTTTCAAGAATTTCAATTATAAATTCCTTTCCGTCTTTTTCAAGATTGCCTTTTGAATTTACCATCCAGCCGGCTTCGCTCAAAAGCCGTCTTGCCTCTGATTTATCAAAATCAACAAGTCGGTTTGGACATTTGTATGTTTTATCGTATAAATCTTCAAAATATGATTTGTGCAGAAAATACTGATTAAACATAAGTTTTTCATTCATCATTTTTCTGTTGATTAAATGAGCTATCGCTTTTCTTACCCGATTGTCCGAAAAAATATTGCGTCTTGAATTCATTGCGAAACCCTGAAAACCCACCGGATCATAATTATGGATGTTTTGTTTCACAATCCAGCGCTTGTCGAATTTTTCGCCGGAAGTTTCATTCATCCATATTCTTGAAACATACACCGGATAAATGTCAATCTCTCCTTTTTTAAATAAATCAAACGCGTCAGTAGTGTTTCCAAAAATTTTATGATTAATAACATCGAAGTTATTAACGTATTTCATATCGGGATAATTTCTCTGCCACCAGTCTTTTCTGCGTTCGAGCGATATTGACCTTCCCTCTAATATTTTTTTTATTTTATAGGGTCCGGATACAACCGGAAACTCAAAATTAATTTTATTAAAATCCTTGTTCTGAAAATTATGTTCGGGCAATACAATCAAACCCGATAATTCAAGCAAATTTTTCCAATGTTTTTCGCGAGCCGTAAATTTGATAGCGTAAGTATCGATTATTTCAGGCGTTTGAAAGATTTCAAGACCGACCTTATGAACCCCCGTAAGATTTTTGGGATTCATTATTGCCTCATATGTATATTTTACGTCGGCCGCGGTAATTGGAGTTCCGTCGCTCCACCTCGCCTTTTTGTCAATCTGAAAAATATAATTTAACCCGTCTTCCGAAACAGCCCACTTTTCGGCTATAGCCGGAACGTATTCGGAGGTTATCGGGTCTAAATTCAATAATGTGTCGAATAAAGAGCCGAATACGTTCAATGAAAACACGTTGTTGTCAAGATAATAATTCAAAGATTTAGGCGACTGACCCGCATAAATATTTATTGAACCGCCTTTGACAGCGTTTTTGCTTGCCACAGGGTCCGGTTTTCTTCCGGCTCCATTAGTCCATTTATAATTTTCCGCCATAGATAAATTTGATAAAAAAATTATCCCGAAAAAAAATAATGAAACCTTCCGCGTCAAAAAAAAATCCTGAGTTCCTAATAACTTTTTAATTGATGGCATTTTTTGTCAACCCTCGTCTTGCTTTATTTTTTAATTGTCCAGTTTCCGTCGGGAAGCTGGATATATTCTCCAGCATTTGCAGTATCGCGTTTCATCGACGCGTAAATATTTTCAACTTTACTCATATCATTGTCTTTCAAATTGATATTCGTGTTCAGTATCCGTTCCATAATTGTTTTTCTATCCCGATTCTCCTGATTCACTATTTCAATCAAGAAATTTTTCCGTTTAACGTCGAGTTCCATTATTTTGTCGTTAAATATTTCCAGAAGACCTTTATTGTTTTCGCCGACATAACGCTTCGATTTAAAATCTCCGATATCGTCAGAATTAAATGAAATACGCTGCATCGCGGATATTACTTTTTTTTTGTCTTCCGGAAGATTCTCGTTTTTTTTCAGTTTGCCGTCCGTATCGACCGATCTTACCGAAGACATATAATAGACCTCTTTACCGAAATCTCCGAATTGACCGAGTATCTGTTTTTCAAGCGCGGATTTTTCATCCACGATTGTTACGGTAGCTATTTTTTTTCCGCATCCAAAAAAAACTGCAACGAAATAACCGATAAAAATAAGGTTTAATAATTTATTTTTCATAATAAAAATAGGCGTTACTCCATATTTGAGTAAATAAATTTAATCTATTTTATGAATTCAATTATTTTATTTTTCAGCGATTCGTCGTCAAAACCGAACGTCCCGTATAATTCGTCTATTTCGCCCGACTCGATAAATCTATCGGGAATTCCGATATTCATCACTTTTTTATCATATAATTTATTTTCATTTATAAATATATTTATAAACGCCCCGAATCCGCCAATTACCGAATTTTCTTCAACCGTAATTATTTTTTCATATTTGGAAAATAAAGTTATAAAAAATTCAGCGTTGAAAGGTTTTATAAATCTGCAATTAACCAGAGCCGCCGGAATCTTTTCCGAGTCGATAATTTTTTTCAAACGATGAACTGCCGGACCAACGGCGGCTATAAGAATTTTTCCTTCATTTAACAAAATCTGATTATCTCCGAATTTTAAATTCACGGTTTCAGGGTCGGGAATTTCGGTTCCGATTATATTTCCGCGAGGATACCTTATCGAACAGGGAGTCTTCAATTCCGAAGCTATTTTCATCATCCCGACAAGATCGTATTCGTCTGAAGGAATCATAACGGTCAAATTTGGAATCATAAGAGTATACGTCAAATCCAAAACGCCGTGATGAGTAGCTCCGTCCGAACCGACCAGTCCCGCTCTATCAATCGCAAACACAGGCGCGATTTTTTTTTGCAATGCCGCGTCGTGATAAATTTGATCTATGCTTCTTTGAAGAAAAGTAGAATAAATCGCAATAAACGGTTTTTTGCCTTCTGCGGCAAGACCCGCTCCGAACGTTACGGCGAAATCTTCCGCTATACCAACGTCAAAAAATCTATTGGGAAATTTTTCCTTGAATTTATTTAATCCGGTGCCGTCGGGCATTGCGGCTGTTACCGCCACAATATCATTATTTTTTTCAGCGAGCTTCGCAAGCGTTTCCCCGAACGCTTTAGTAAAGGAAATTTTATTTCCTGTATCCGCGAGTTTTCCCGTAGTAATATCAAAAGGTCCCAGCCCGTGATAAAATGAAGGATTATTCTCCGCGTATAAATAACCTTTTCCTTTAACGGTTTTTATATGAACAATTTTGGGACCCGAATAATAAACTACGCTTTGTAAAATCTTTATTATTTCATTAATGTCGTGGCCGTCTATCGGTCCGAAATATCTGAATCCGAATTCTTCAAAAATTATTTTAGGAATAACAAGATTTTTCAGACTTTCCTGAATTTTTTTTGAAATAAATTTTGTAACCCCTCCGATTTTGGGAAGTTTATACAAAATATTTTCTATCTCATCTTTGATTTTATTGTATTTGGGATTGGTTATCAATTTATTCAGATATTCAGACATTGCGCCAACATTCGGCGAGATTGACATTTCATTGTCATTAAGAACAACTGTCATTCTTGAATTGATTGAAGCCGCGTTATTGAGCGCTTCAAGCGCAAGTCCCGAAGTCAAAGCTCCGTCCCCTATAACCGCTATCACTCTGTTATTTTTTCCGTTTAAATCCCGCGCTTTGGCGTAACCCATTGCGGCGGCAATTGAAGTGCTGCTGTGACCAACGGTAATCGCGTCGTATTCGCTTTCAAACATATTGGGAAATCCCGATATTCCCTTAAATTTTCTTAGAGTATGAAAAGAATCGAATCTTCCGGTAAGCAATTTATGAGCATACGCCTGATGACCGACGTCCCAGATTAATTTATCTTCAGGACAATTCAAAACATAATGCAAAGCGATTGCAAGCTCAACGGCGCCAAGACTTGCCGCAAGATGACCGCCGTTTTTGGATGTGGTTTCAATAATAACTTTCCGGAGTTCCGAAGCGACTTCGTTCAGTTCGGTTTGGTCAATTTTTTTCAAATCGTCCGGGGTTTTGATTTTATCTAAATATTTCATAATTATAATTATTACTTCTTCCGTAATACGAGCATTTTAGCCAAATCTATCAGCAAACCTGAATCGATAGGCAACTTTTTTAATAATTTTACAGTGTTTTCAAGTAATTGTAAAGCTATTTTTTCCGATTTTTTTATTCCAAGTATCGAGGGATATGTGGATTTATTTTTTTTCAAATCGCTTTTCGACGGCTTTCCGAGCTCTTCTGTTGTTGCGGTCAAATCAAGAATATCGTCGATAATCTGAAACGCAAGACCGAGATTATTTCCAGCTTTTTCAAGCGAATTCATAATTATTTTATCTGATACTCCGCCGCATACCGCTCCAATTAATATAGAACATTTTATAAGAGCCGCGGTTTTTTTTAAATGAATTTTATCAATTACGGTAATATCGCGGATTTTTTTATTTTCAAGTATAACGTCAAGCGTCTGGCCTCCGAGCATTCCATCGACTCCTGAATTAAACGATAAAAGTTTGATTAGTTCGCCGCATATTGAAACGCAGGAAAATTTTGAAACTACATAAAACGCATATGTTAATAAACCGTCTCCGGCAAGAACCGCGATATTCTCGCCGAATTTCTTGTGGTTGGTTAATTTCCCCCTTCTGAAATCATCGTTATCCATACAGGGGAGATCGTCGTGAATCAACGAATACGTATGTATCATTTCTATTGCGCATGCCGCCGGAACCGCTTTTTTCAATCCCGAGTTCCCGCCGAATGTTTCCGCAGTCAGTAAAACAAGCAAAGGTCTTAAACGTTTGCCTCCGGCTAAAACCGAATATCCCATAGAATCAAATATTATTTTTATATCGGCGTCCGAACATTTTAAATATTTTTCAAGATTTGTTTCAATAATCTTTTTTCTGTCAACCAAATATTTTTCTATCGTTATATTTTTTTTCATATCTGACGCCTCTCTTATAAATAATATAAACGACGCGCTTAATTTTCGAGTTTAACGTCGTTGGAATATTTTCTAATTATCTTTTTCCGTTTCAATATGTAATTTGAATACAATTTGTATTTTCTCGGATTCGGAATAATTACCGCAAGAGTCGCCGCCTGCATAGGACTTAAACTTTCGGAAGATATTTTATAATATTTTAACGAAGCGGCTTCCGCGCCGAAAATTCCATTTCCCCATTCTATAACGTTAAGATAAATTTCGAGTATTCTGTTTTTACTTAAAAAAATTTCAAGAAGCAAAGAGTAATAAGCTTCGAGTCCTTTTCTCAGATAGCTTCTGCCGGGCCATAAAAACAAATTCTTCGCAAGCTGCTGGGTAATTGTGCTGCCTCCAAATTTGACTTTTTTCGATTTCTTGTTTTTTTTCATTGCATTTTCCATTCCCTTGAAATCAAATCCGAAATGTTCGTAAAAATGCGCGTCTTCAGCCGCGATGACCGATTTCCGCAAATGCGGTGAAATTTTAGACAACGGTTTCCAGAAACGGTATGTCTTAATCTTTTTGTTTTTCTGTAAAGATTCTTTTTGTCTGATTTTCATCAAATTAGTGGTTTTTGGATTGATAAAATTCAGAGAAATAACTTGATAAAAAGTGTATAGAATTGCCAAAACTAAAATTATTCCCAGCCATTTGAATATTTTTTTTACGGGGAGTTTAAATTTCTTGTTTTTTTTATTCGACGGTTTTTCAGTTCCGCTTTCTTTCTTTTTCATAATTATTATATTCGTTTTTTTAAACAAAATTTGTAAAATATAATAATTATAAATTTTTAAAACGCAATTATTTATTTTTGATAATTGCGTTTAATGAAGTTTTTTTCTATTTCCCCTAATTTGTCGTCGCCGTCTATATCATATCCGGTTCCGGTTTGACCAAAATACTTTTTAAGCAATGCGGCGTCCCTGACATTAATTCCGCCGTCAAAAAAGAAATCGCCAGCGTTTAATCTAAAAGCCGTTGTAAAATTCATATTTCCTGAAATAAATATTTCAGTGTCAAATACGGTAAAATTAGGTTTGTAGAAATTCAACGAATAAGTATCGTCGGCTAAAATTTTTAAAATGAATTCTCCGGTTTCGTTAGTGATTGAAGAGTAGGAATATCCTAAGGAACTTATCGTAACCAATACGCCTGAATCATTTGTCAATCCGTCCAAATCTATCGCTCCAGAAATAATAAAACCGGGGGTTATTATAATAAAATCGGTATCGGTCTGATTAAATCTGTCTGAAATCATTACCGATATTGTTTCAGACTCAAGACTGACTGGAACCGTTCCCGCCCAATTAGTTGACGCCGCAGTTAAAACCGAGTTAAGAATGCCATTAACATAGACACTGATACTATCTCCATTTCTCGCTTTTGATAATGTTCCCGAAATGGACATATCTCCTGAAGCGTTGGTGTCGTATTGCAAACCGCTTGAAACCGGAAAAACAAAATATATTGAGGGCGTGTCAAAAAAATTTACAACGACAGTTTTTGTATCAGAATTTTCCGCGGAAAGTTGAGATACGGCAATTACTGTGATAGTATTCGCCATATCGGTCATATATAAAACCGTATCAAAAGCGGCATTTTGAGAGACTATGGTCGAATCGCAGACAAAAATTCCATTGACATATATTTTAATCGTATCTCCCGTATTTGTAGAGAGCGTGGTTCCGGTTAAATGTATATAAACAACATTTGTGTCAATATTGTTTGCCGGAGCTGTTATTTCGCATTGTATCCCTGACGTTATAGTAACGGTTTTAAAACCGTAGACTGGCAATGCGGGGAAAGAATCTCCATATAAAGTTTTACAACCCGAATCCTGAATAATCAGACGGAAAGTATCGTTTAAAACAGCGTTGCCGTTAATATCAATTGATATGATAAAAGAAGAATTTGATATTGTCGCGTTTATGTTAGAACAAGAATAAATGTTGGAACCGATATATTGAAAAGTATCAATGAAAATGTCCGCGTTTGGGTCTAAAACCGAATCGCCGTTGTCAATCCAAAGTTTTGCGGCGGAAATTTTAGACGAATCCAGCGAATAACTCTCATTTTTGAAATATACGGACGTCAAACTGTCCCCTGTGGGTATTTCAAAAATGGTTCCTAAGAAAACAGCAACGTTGTTAGTGTTCGCAAAATGCGACGCGTTTTGAAGTTCGTATTGCGATAAATAAACTGCGTTGCTGCATACCGAGACGTTAGAATTGAAAAATAAAGGATAAACGCTATCTCCGTAAAGCGTTTTAACAGAGTCGAGTTTGAACTGTAAGGAATCGCCGGTTGATATTGAACTTGAAGTTTTGCAAACTACTGAAATATTATTTGCTCCGCTCATTAAAGAAAAATTCAAGGAATTAGAATCCCACGAATCCCCGTCCCAGAACAATTCGCCGATAAAAACATCGGAAGCGTCGAAACCGTTTGAATTGTTGTCCGAATACAGTTTGACATTAGAAAAATCGGCGTTTGCCGCAGAACCTTTGTTAGTTATTGAAACAAAAACAAGGGAATCGGAAAAAGGATTTGGATAAACGGCAAAATTGAGAATTTCGATATTGTCAAGATTTTTATAAACTTTGTAAACCGGAGCGTCAGTTATTTTTACTGCGGAAATTGTATTATTACAAGTTTGAGCGTTCGGATTTTTTAAAATGGAAGCAGGCGAAGCCAAAAGATTTCTTGAATCTATTCCGCCAATCGGAATTTCAGCTTGAAAAGAATCGTTTGTCATGGCTAATTTTGAAGCTGATAGTGTTAAGATAAAACTCGCGCCCGAACTCGGCAGAGTTAAATTCAAAGAATTTGAAAACCATTGTTTTGCCGATTTCCATGTCAATTCTCCGGCTAATCCGTCGCTCGCGTCCCAACTGCCCGAAACTGAACCGGTATCGAACCAGAGTTTTAGAGCCGAAATTTGAAGACTATCCATATTCTGAATATTATTTACAGTAAAAGTGTCAAGAATATCTCCGGATGCGATAGAAATTGACAAAGACATAACAGTTATATTCGGTTCATTCGAATAAAACGTATCGGAAATAATATTATGATTTGTTTCGACTGAAACATTTGTTAAAGTTTGAAGCTGATAAGGACCGGCTGTATCGGCAAGGGATTCGTTTCCTTGAGAGTCAACGGCTATAACCGCAAACCAGTAATCAACGCCTGAAGCGAGCGGGTCTCCTACGTTATAAGACGTTAAAGTAATTTGAGTATCGTTTATATTTTTTATTTGAGATTCCGGATTAAGATAAGGGTCCTCGTCCGAAGAACCGTCCGCGTCGTCGTCGTTCTCGACTCCTGCTCCGCTTGAATTTGACGCGAATCTGTCGATATTTCCAAGAGGGTCTTCGTTATACATTCCGTCCGCGTCGTCGTCAACCGTATCTCCAATATCTTTATTTGTCAAGATAGGATTAGAGTCAATAAAAATATAATATCTTGAAAAATCAGATATATTTGAAGAAGGTTTTGTCCATTTCAAATCAAATGAAGCGCTATTTGCGGTTATAGTCAAATTCGTCGGTTTATCCGGAGGAACGGATTCGAATTGATCCGCTTGTCCTGTATTTTCAGCGGCAAGCGGCATCAAAACTTTTCTCCATTGATTTACATATCTTCTGGCAAGCCGGAAATCATGGATAATGAAAGAAAGCTCGTCGTTTCCTGAATTGCTTCCTGACGCAAAGAAGGTGAAATTGGCAGAACCCGCATAAACTTTTTCCATATCGAATATCATAAGTTTCAAATGCAAGTGGTCATAATCATTATCGTCGGCTCTTAAGGTATGGTCATTAATATGATTTTGACGCAAATCAGTCGGCTCGGTGTCAAAATCCTCGTAATCGGCGGCGCCAATTTTTAAAACCTTTGAATTTCCAATTATAGCGGAAGATAAATCTCCAAGCGAAAATTGGTCTGCTGTATAAAAAATAGATTCAGTTGCGCCGGACGCGTATTTTACAAGCTGAGCAGCCAAACTATGATGATTAATAGTGGTTCCGTTGTTGAAATGATCCGGACCGATCCAAATTTCAACTGTATCTCCGGACGGAGAAAAATACGTCGTATCTCCGGGACTTGTATTATCGCTGAAAGTTCCGGAATAACACTCATTCAACTGATTTTCAATAGTTTTCATTATATTGGGAAATTCGGAATTCCATAAAACAATTGAATTATTATGCTGAGCGCGCCAGCCGCCGGCGGTATGATTTGCCGAAGAAATTATAACTCCCTTGTTTGCCACATAACAGATTTTCTGATGCATATAATCGGCGGTCGCGTCTTGAACCTCTTCAATTCCTTCAAGACTTCTGTTTTTGGCGTTAGTCCAGCCGGCTCCGCCTCCGTTATCTCCAATCATTCGTATGGGAGCCGAATCAGGGATAAGTTTTCGCGCGGAAATTAATGCGTTTAAACCAATAGAATTCGCTTCGTTTATGCCGTCGATTGTCGCAATCTGTCCTGTTCCCCAAGTGAACGAAGTAATATAAACCGTATCGGTAGCGGACGCCTGATTTAAAAAATAAGAGTGCCATCGCTCATAAGCCGAGTTCGAAAAATTGTTTTTATCTCCTAAACTGAATTGCGCCCACCACCATGGTTTTGCAAACAATACTGAAGGACATAAAAATATAAATAATACTATAATAATTTTTTTCATAAAACAAATCCGACAAAAAAATTTTCCATTACAATTATTGTCACAATAAATAGCATTCGGTATTTAGTTCAACGCAATTTTTATTCTTTTTTATTAAGTTTTATTTCATGTTCTTAATGTTAGATAAATGTTCCAATTTTCTATTTTATTAAAAGAATTCATTACTTTACTGTGTTTCATTGGATAATAAATATATTTTGAATAAGGAAATAAATCTAATTATTGTAAAAAAAATTTGACCGTTTCGAATAAAAAAAAGATTGGCGGATGACAAAAATCTTCATTTATCAATGATTTTTTTTAGCGCAAAAAATATTTTACGCAAAAAAGATATTCTGTAAAGAAACGAATGATACCCTACTTTCGCTTTGAACCGAAACAACCTTTTTGTCTTCACAGCCTTAGCG
>ERZ795059.1003-NODE-1003-length-33200-cov-19.663267_pt1 | contig 33200 bp, 31 predicted proteins | sample MGYA00375143_ERZ795059 | MGnify/ENA primary metagenome ERZ795059 (study PRJEB30188, sample SAMN05720168) | activated sludge metagenome | isolation source: Anaerobic digester | place: USA | collected 2015-01-07 ... | reverse complement strand
TCACCGTTGCGGCATCGCCACCCGTCACCGTTGCGGCATCGCCACCCGTCACCGTGCCAAACATTACAGCTGTTCCATCGGGCGCGAAGTGTTGAATAATCGCAATTGCATTTTCGCGTTCTCCGCAAAACAAAACGTCGCACTCAGGAAACTTGACCTTGCCTTCCAGGTCAATGACCTTTGATGCTTCAACGCTCATTACAAGCCACTTCGCATCTTCATCACTGCATCGCAGGCCGCTGTCACCCGCGCCCCAAAGGAATGCGTGTAGGCCATTGCCACACTCTTGCGTGGGCTTCCAATCAGGTGCGGAACAATGGCCGGATTCCGGCCATTGAAAATCGTTGTGAGAGGCTACCAAATTAGCTGGCAGCGATTTTAGGCAAAGCACATGGCTCTCAGCAGGAGCGAATTGTGTGAAATCAAAATTGTGCATCGTTATTTTTTTGAGTGGTGAAAGTTATATGATAAGTTTCCAGAATGATTCTGGAAGATGGATGTTTTTAATATCGATTGCCCCCTTGAAAAGCGGGGCGATTTCTGAGTGTGAGTATCCGGCAATGCCGCAAGCGATTGGTGTGACAAGGAATGTTTTTTCATGGTTCTCTTTTGCGAAATCGATAAAGCAGTCTACCCAAAGGGCTATTTGTGTGATCTTCAATTTTTGGATGTTTTTGTCACACGTTGGGATTGCGTAGCATTGCCCGGTTGGCCCTTCGCCAATTCCAGATTGTGCCCCAAAAAGTTTTGCCGCATAGCTTGCAGCACCTCCGCCATGCGCACCTGCCAGATTCGAGCCGAAAACAAATACCTCGTTTGGCGCAAGGCTTTCGATTAGCGGCATTGTAAATCGCCTTTTCATAGTCAATTCAACAGCAACCCGGCAAGACTTCAAAAACTCGCCCATCGGCCCCGTTTCAAGATGTTGGCTTAGAAGTTCCGTTATTGGAAGCCTCGAAATTTTGCCCGAAATCGGGTCTATGTAAGAGACTTCCATGATTGTGATTTCTTGCTGCGCACCCTCCAAATTTATGGCAGCAACCCCGGAAAACTCAACCTCGAAATCTAGGCGTGGGTGTTTGTTGGTGGTATGGGTGAAATTGAAATTTACTAGCATGGTCTCATTTTAAAAGTGATACAACCGAAAATATAAGCGCAAGCACACTACAAACCAGTGTAATGGCGCGGATAACGTCGTTGTTTAGAACGTAGTCCCTCACAAATGAAGCTTCGCGCTCCAGGTGCTTAACCCGCGATTCAAGCGGTATGGGTTCGTTGTTTGAAAGGTCTTTGTATTCTGGCATTTTGATTAGGATTTTAAAAGCCGAACATACTAATGTGATCTTCGCCGTCATTGTCAAACTTGGCACCCAAAAAAGCGGTCACAATATTGAACACCGCCCACATTGCAAGCAACAAAGTCCATGGCCCCCAAATTTCCGGGTCTTTGAGATAGGGAACAAAGGCGAAAAACCTGACAATTACAGATGCCGCGACCCCGGACAATGGGCCTATTAGAAAACAGACTGTCATCATTGCCCAAAACGCCAAAATCATAAACACTTTGAACGCCGGGCGTTCCTGAGTGTCGCCCCACATTCCAATCGCGCTGGCAATGTATGGGGCAATTGCGCCGACAATCGTTATGGCCAGGTGGTAGTTGAAGCAGGCTTGATACAACTTTTTCATTTTCCTACATTATTTGTGTGAATGACAACATTTTAACTGCTTTTTGTTTGATAGTGTCAAAGGTAATAATTAGTTACCTAGATAACCAAATAAATTATAAAAAAACTTTTAAAATATTTTTTAAACACCTATAAATCAACATTTTAAAACCAAAATAAAAAAGCAGCCACCGCGCACTTTTGGCGGCAACTGCTTTACATTGTCATCAGTAGACAATCCCTTGAACATTATTTTGCAATTTTGGTGCCACCTATGGATTTACGAACAAAATGCCGTGCGCAGGGTGTAACCCGTCAATCTTAGGCCGGCAATCTAGGTGCAACCAACTTCGGGTGTATTCTACTTGCTCGATTGTTGTCAGTCCAGCGTCTAAAAATTCATCCAAATTGGCCATTATGATTTGTAGAACCTGTGGCGGCTGCATTCCACGAACCTTCAAATCGTCCGCACATCCGCGCCGGTGCTGCGATAACAGCCCGCCCGTTTCATCCCAAATCGGGCGAAACCCTGACGAATCATAAACCGTTTGCCCCGGCTTTGCAAAATGCCAGTTATTGATCGTTGTTGGTGCCCCTGTTTTTTCACGAACCAGGTCGGCATTCCGTACCGATTTTGGGTCAACCATCCACATGGCCTTTACGCCCAAAATTCTCCATGTGCGCGCATCAACGCATTCACGGACATCGAACCACTTTGAGCCGTGGCATGGGTACTCTGGAAGTTGTATTTTAGGAATTATGATTTCCATTTTTTACAGATTGAAAAATTGAACGTCCTCCGTAACCTGCAAGGTTTTTCCCTCCAGGTCTGCCATTTTGTTTTTTCCCTCTACGGTAGGCCACCATGCCGCCAAAACGCGGCTCCCATCCTGTTTTTTGAACATCATGGCCCGGCAATTTGCGGTTGATACGTCCTTTACAAACTCAAGGCCCTGGAGGCTTCGTATCAGGCCCGTGACGGCAATGTATGAAGGCTTTGGCGCAAATACCTTGCCCGGTTCGCCTTCGCCGTAAAGAAGGCCGCTGTTTGTGTACAAGCCACCATTTTCCGCACCCTGTTCATCGTTTCCGTTAAACACCGCCGAACTTCCAACACCAAGCCTCATATATTCCATGTACGAGCGGCAAACCCACGTGGCTTGCAGTTGTTCGCTCGACTTGCCTGCAATCGGTTTGGCCCACATCCAAGACGGGCCACGGGTATCGCACCCAAACTCCGAAACGCTCAGGGGTTTGCCGTGAAGTTTGGCGAAATCAACAAACTGCCTTACCCCTTCAAAATCTTGGTCCTGTTCGGGGGCACACGCCCCGCCATCGTACCAGGTGGGCGGCCATACACCAACGCGGTTTCCAGCGTGTGAGTAGTGGTGCAAATCAAACACGTCTGGCAGGGGCTTGCCCATCGATTTTAGGGCATTCACAAACCGCGTCATGTATTCCATGTCGAAGCCCGTAAGCCCCGCCATGTAAACGGGTACGGTGGGGTCGGCTGCCTTGATCTCTGCATAACAAGCGGCGAAAAGCGCGGCGTATTCTTCGGGCTCAAAGTAGATGCCGCTACCGTCGCCCTTATGCCACCACTTATCCGGCTCGTTCCATACCTGAAGCCCAAATTTTAGGCCCAAACCAGAAATACGCTCGTTTGGCGGGTCGTTCGTCCAACGTGGCGAGGTGTTCACCCAAAGCCCGCCTTCAGGGTGCTTGTTTTTCCCGTAGCGTTTTGCCACCTCTCCAAATATTCGCGCATAGGCCGCGTAGCTGTCAGGATTGACCCTGGAAGTGCCCGGTGAAATGATTGGCGGGTGGTCGGGCACAAATTGAGCCTGGTTGAACACAGCGCGTTTTTTTGCCCCATTTGCGGCCCAATCACTAAAGTCCGCAAATGGGTTGTAAGTATCTGCAAATGAAGCCGCCTGTGCCGCGCTTTTTACCTGATTTTGAGATTGCGAGGCCCAAAACCATGCGGGGGTTTGGTTGATGTTCAAAATAGGAGTGCAACCCTTTGAGTTTAGGGCACGAATCCAAGAATCTACCCCGGCTGCAGGATCTGTCCGTGCCTTTCCAATAGGCTCCAATCGCAAACCTTCGGGCGTTGAAATGAAGTCCGCCGAAAAATAGGCAAAGACCCGGGCAAAGGTGTCCATTTTGGCCACGGGTGTCCACGGAAAGCATCGGCTACCGATTTGCTGGGCCGACCCAATGCTTTGTGTTGGTGTTGGCGGGTTTTGAACCGTATCGCATACGCAAGTGCATGGCGGCTGGCAGTCTCTTTTTGGCGTATCCTGGCAGGACGAAAGGCAAACCAATAGGGCAATGATTGAAAAAAATAGGGTGAATTGTCGCATAGTTATGGTTTTGATTGAAAAATGTAATGCTAAGGTACAAAAAAAGATGCAGCCCCCGCGCGTTTGCCGGGGCTGCATTCCTTTGTTAAAGCTAATTTCTTGACGCTACAAATATAGCGGGTTTTTACTTGACTAATTTCTGGAATTTGCGATTTTCAAAATCTTCATGTATTCAGAATCTTCTTTTACAACCAAATCCCATCCATCAAACCGCGTCCTGGTTTCATGCCTGTAACATTTCGAACAAATGCGCGCTTCGTTTGTGGTAACCGTGCATCCACATTGGCAAAACTGCATGGTTTGAAATTCTTGTTTTACGTTCACATCATCCTCAGCTGCATAAACCCAAGAATGGTCGCACTCTTCTATGCCTTTGGGGAATGCCGCCCATTTTGTGTGCCTGGTAAACGGTATGCAGTCATGCGCTCCAAGAATCCGGATAGTAACTTGGTCGCCGTTTGTTGAAAACTGAAGGTTGTCACTATTTACAAATTCTGTGGTGAAAATTGGCGGTTCAACGATGGATGTATCGTATGAAATCGAAATTCCGGCGCCCATTATTTCAACCTGTCCAAACATTTGTAAACAGGCAAAAAGTAACATTGTGAGTGCGATTGTTTTTTTCATTGTAAAAATTTGTCTTGTTGATAAAAATCCCGCCTCCTTACAAACCGGGAAAAGCGGGAAAATCTGTTCAGGTGGAATAAAAATGCCCGTCGCCGTACCAGGGCTAAACGGGCAAAGTGGGCAAAATGTCAATTGAAACCTATTCTTTCGCCACGGCCACTTTCTTTTTCAAAAGTGTGCCGATAAAGCCGATAATCGACAAGATAAGTAGGGAGACGAAATTGGTCCACTCCCCATTGAGGGCATAATCAACCAGTTTCGTGTAGTCTTCATTGGCCAGGTAAAACCCAACAGTGCCAAGCAGGGGAATGACGATATTGGCAACCGAAAGCAGCCACGACCTACTTTTAATAAAGGCCCAAAAATTAGGCTTGTCTGTTTTCCAGGTGCGAACCCAAAGGAATGCCATCGTGCCAAAGTTGATGAGTGCCCCGATAATAAGTGGAAGCGATTGTGCCTTGAAAGCCGCAACGATTTCGATGGCAGATTGGTTTGGGTCGATCTGCTGGAAACCTGCGAGAAACAGCGCGTAAAAACTCGCGCTCAGCACCTGCGTGAACAGGTTGATTTTGTCGGTAATACTTCTCATTGTTGTAATGATATTTTAGTGATGTGCTTGATTACTTGTTGAAAATAGCCTTTGTCTTTGCGTAGGTCCTGGCACTTTCATTTTTTGCCGAAAGTGCCCATTTCAAAAGGCTGTCCCGTTGTGCGGCGGTTATCAAAACGGTTTCACCGCTTGGAGGTGGGTTTGGTGCCGGATAGACCTTTGCCCAAAAATCATTATCCGTGCTGCTTAGGTATTGGCCGCCTGGAATTGAAGCGTTTGAACACGTCCAGCGTGCCGGGACCGCGTACTGCATAACCGATACTTTATCCCACGGTGTTGATGGGTATTTTGCAGGGTCACAAACAAAAAGTACGTTGTGGTCTACCGTTGCCTTATCCCAATTATTCGGGGGCTTTCCCAAATCAGCGTACACGTTTTGAGCAATCCAGCAAATACCGGAATTTCCGTTACATTGTTCGTGCATCGCACCAAGCGCATGGCCAACCTCGTGCCGTGCAACCCCGTCCGTGTATTTTCCTGTACCGTCCTTTGAGTTCCAACCCCAACCAACGTTTCCGGTCGGCTGTGATTGTGGGATTGAGGCGCAATCCGTACCGATATAGCTGTATGCCCCTTGTGAGGTATTGAATGCCCAACGGAGGTCAAAAGGCCCGGATGCCGGATATGTAAACGAAAGGTTTGTGATTTCGTCCCATTCTGCCAGGGCAGATTTTACAAACTCGATTTGGGCGATTGATGAATTTGGGGCAAAACCAACCTTCAAAACACGTCCGTTTGGCCAATACCGGGTTGGGGATCCTACTGCGCGTTGATTGGATTTCAGGGCATCGATTGCCGCGCAAAAGCGCAAAGAATCCGGTGCCTCAGTTGAGTTTTCGGGTGGGTTTGGTGCCGTCTTTTTTTCGCTGCATGATGCAAGCAGCAAAAGCATGGCAATTGGAAGGAATGTAAAAAGCTTTCTCATAGTATGTGGCTAGTTGGTTTTCGGTAGTACGTCCACCGTAAACTCAATTTTTTGGTGTGTGGTGTCGGGTGTTGTAGTGGAAAGCCGCATCATTTCCCGGCGAAGTTCGTTGTACTTCGCTTGAAACTCGGTACGGCTGCATCCCAAACTTTCAGATACGGATTGTTTCTGCGTATTTGAATCCTGCATGACCGTTACCCGTGTGATTGATTGGATTTCATCGCCTTCAAACTGCTTTTCGCAGCCGATGAAACAGGCAATCAGTACCATTGCGATAAGTGTTAGGCGCTTCATTTTTTGCGGATTTTGCGAAGGTCTTTGATAAGGCCCTCAAGTTCCAAATTTTGTTGCTTGGTCTTCTCAAGTTCAATCCGTTGCAAACTATCTGTCCTTGCGGCTTCCCGGCGGTCGATCGCCCTTATTTCTTCGCTGTGCTTCCTTACCATTTCAAGCACCTCTACACCGCGCCTTTCCTCAGATTTTTGCAGCTTTTCGTTTGCCTCCAAAAGTGAAAGGAAAAGGTAGACGGACGCACCAACCAAAAGGGCGCAAATGGTAGGCAGCGGGCTTTTTTTAAATTCCTGGACAAGTTGTGCAACCAGTTGGACCATTTTCGACTTGTTGAAGCGTGAAGATTAAAGCCTATTCGATAAAGACCGTAAAGGCCCAAAAAATAATGCCAGAAACGAACCCGCCCAAACCAATCAGCACCACAGCCTTTTGTTTCCAGGTGCTTTCCCTCCATTCAAAAGCAATCCTAGCCCGCTCCTTCAAAGCCGCCCCTAAAAGTATCAACAAAAGTGCGAGTGCTAACATTGGCAGCTTCATATCAAAAATGGGTTTGCGCCACGGGCTTTGTACCCGTGGCGCTGTTTTTCTTTACTGCTTTTTCTGATTGAAAAAACCATCCAACTTTCGCATTTGCGCCTCGATTTGCAATGTTGAACTTTCGCGCTCGATTGCATCTTCAAGGATAAGCCCGCCCCGTTCGCGGTCTTCGGCTGCTTTCTTTCGCTGGTTTTTCAGAAAGTCGTCCCATTCTTTCTTTGAGCGGAAAAAGATTGGGGTTTCGGTTGTCCGTGGCCGTGGGTTGTCCTTTGTTGCCGGGTCGGTAACCCTTTGGATAAGGAAAAAGCTATCCTGTCTAATCGGCAGGATCTCAAAGGAAATCGTTGGCCGTTCTGTTGCCTCTGTTTGCGCCCGGCAAAAGAATGACAACATCAAAAAAAGTGTGAGTGTGATTGCGGATTTCATTAAAAATGAATGTTTTGTGTGTGAAATAATGCCCAAAAATACTGCATTTGCCGGATTGCTATTGCCCTACTTTGTAATAAAATTTATAAGTAGTCCCATTCGCGGCATTGTTGCCGCCGGAACCACTTTTCAAGATAAATTCATCCACCGTGATTGAACCGCTGTTCACATACCAGTTCCGATTGCCGCCGACCACGTACGCAAGCCCTACAGCGGCCTCGTTCGCAGCCGTCAACACTACACTCGACGGTACGACATCAAAATCGGTATGGAAGTCAAGTGTTACCACTGTTGCGTTGGTGGCGGGACTTGTTCCGGCTATTACGGTAATTACGCCAGCTAGGTCGTTGCCAACCACACTGACAGTCGCGCCTGTCCCGGCACCGGTCCCCGCCGTCACGGTTGGCGTAGGCTTGCAGCTTATACGCTGCCAGTCGGTGCCGTCAAACACGCATTTACCCTGGACTGTGGTATTCCAGAATTCCAACCCTTCAACCGGGCTGGATATTGCCAACATTTCTGCGTTTGTTCCCTTTGGCCCTAGAAATCCGCCTGTGGTGCTATTTACTTGTAGAGCTGCTGAGGATTGATTTGTTCCACCGCCTACCATCGCTCTTTTATTACCGTAAATCCTAAATGCCTCGTTCGTTGTCGCACTGTTTACGGTGTTGAACACCATGTCCGAGGTGCGGCTTGCATCCGTGGCCGTTGTCCAGAGCGTTTGTATGTTGCCCATAGTACGGTCAACCGTAGTATTACTTTCGCCCAAAAATAGCAAATTCACCCCAAATCCGGCGGCTGGTGTTCCGCTGGATTGTGCGTTCACTGCAAAGTCAAGCGGCGCGGTTGTTGATGCGGTTTGGCGCTCAAGTTCGATTGTGCCCGCAAGTGTTCCGATTGTGATATTTTGGTTGTTTCCGCCAAAAGTAAAGGTGGTATTTGGGGCAATCGCGTCGTTATAGATTTGAACGGGCGTTGTGCTGCCCACGGACATAATCCCGTGAATGTCGCCCGCTCTATCAACCTTTACAACCTCCTCGAGTGCCCCGCCGTTATTCCCCAGCATCAAAGAAAATGCGGCCTGCCTATTCGCGTGCGTGGCTGTTGTCCAATATGTGCGGAGCCGCATCATTTCTTGATCGTTGGTTGTGCTGCTTTCCCCTGAAAAAAGAATCCCATTTCCGAAATTGTTGGCAGCCGTACCCGTGGAGTTGATATTGACCTTTATCTGATCAGTTACCGTATTGGTTGCAGCTACGGAGTTGGTAGTTGTCAGGTTTTTGTCCGTTCCGATGGTAAATACCGTTATACCGCTTTGTTCGAGCGAAACGGTGTTATTATCGTTTGAGCCTACAATGAATGCCGCCCCAAAGCTGTTACCATTATTCAGCACGTCACCACCGCCGCCGCCACCCGTGGCGCTCAGTACGTTCGCGGCCAAAGAAAGCCCGCTGCCAATCGAAATTTCCTGCAAATCACCGTTGCCGTCCGCCCCTACCAAAAGCGTTGCCGTGGTGGTGGATAGGTCGGTTATACGAACCTCTCCGTTTACGTGCAGGGCACGGCTTGCCGTTGTTGTCTTTATCCCAATTCGGTCGTTTGTGCCGTCAATCATCAACAACGTACTATCAGTATTGTCGCCAATGTACAGTTTGAATGCATTGACATTTATTTTCCGGTCAAAGGAAAACGGGCCATCGCTACTGTTCATATAGCGGTTTCCAAGCCGGATATTTCCCCCGTTTTCGTTGTCGCTCAATCCGTTGTTTGCGGTTGCGGAGCCTGTTGCGTCGGCAGCGGGTGCCCATTTTGAGCCGTTCCATTTCAGCACGTCATTTGTGCCCGCTCCGTTTTGGCGGATAATGTCAGGGTCTAAACCTTCAGCCTTTACAACAGTACCAAATGGGCTTTGAAGCAACAAAGTAGCCTCATTATCAAAAGCATTGGGGGTTGTTTGCACTACAACACTATCTCCTACCACGTATACCATATCACTGCTTTGAATTACAAGTCCCTTATTAGCTACGACCCTAAATTCTTGATCTCCTTTACCAATCAACAAACTGTCAGAACCGTTCACGAATGACATAAAATCAGGTTCGTTTCCGGCTGCTACCGAAATCCGAAACGGAACAAGCCCGCCAACGTCGTCCGTGGCGCGGCTCAAAGTCCACTGGTTTGTAAGGGTTGAGTTTGTTACAGATGGAACGGTGCCGTTGCCCCCGTTGCCCCCGTTGCCGGAATACGGGCCGTTACCGTCGGCAGCCGATGTTGAAGCGATTGTAAGCACACCCGCCCCGCTTGTTCCGCTGGTTGTCAGGGTTATATTGGAGCCTTCAACGAATTGAATTGTACCGCCCGAATTTGAAAGGGTAACGGTATGGCTTGTTGCGTCGCTGCTATTTGCGATTGTTTGGAGTTCGTTGGTAGTTGAGCCGTCTACCTCTGTAGCCGTCAATGTCACCTGCCCACCGTTTGCGGATGTGGTTTCTGAAATCGTAAGAATCCCGGCCACGTTTACGGTTACGCCCGTCGCACCGGATGTATTGGATAAAAGAACGGCACTTGACGCACCGCCCGCACCAACACCAAGTTGGCCTTCATTTGTCAAAGAACCGTCTACCTCAGTTGCGGTTATCGTTATCGAGCCACCGTTTGCCGATGTGCTTTCGCTTATTGTATTGATACCTGCAACGTTGATGGTTACAGCGTTACCGCCCGATGTATTTGTGATGAGCGTTGAACTGCTTGCGCCTCCCGCCCCAACGCCCAACGTGCCCTCATTCGTTACGGAGCCGTCAACCTCCGTCGATGTGATAAGCAGCACGTTTGTAGCCGGGTCATAATCGGTTGCGGTTATTCCAGCACCCTGGAATTTTACGGTTTGGTTACTGATCACCTCAGTATCCGCATCATCGGCATCTATTGTCCAAGCCTCATTGGTCACAGAACCATCTACCTCCGTGGCTGTGAGGGTGATTGAGCCACCATTTGCGCTTGTGCTTTCTGTAATTGCCAGGATCCCGGCGGCATTTATCGTTACCGCGTTCGCGCCCGATGTGGTGGAAAGCAGGGTGGATGAAGTTCCACTTCCCGCCCCAACACCTAAAACACCCTCGTTTGATATGCTACCGTCAACCTCCGTGGCCGAAATAGTCATATTTGAAGACGTGGCCGTTATGGTCACAATGCCGCCCTGGGTAATCGTTACGTCCGTACCCGTTGAACTGTTTAGAGTGATAGGGCTTGTTGTGCCCGTATAGCTTAGATCGGTAGAACCGCCACCGCCCCCACCCGTGGCCGTAAGCACGTTACCCGTAAGGTCAAGGCCACTTCCAATGGTTATTTCAGACAAAACCCCGTTCCCATCCGCGCCAACAATCAAGGTTGCCGTGGTGGTTATCATGTCCTTGATTTCCACTTCCCCGTTTACAGTAAGTTTACGGCCAGGCGTTGTGGTGCCAATCCCAACCCGGTCGTTTGTGCCATCGATTTGGAGCAAGGTACTATCCGTATTGTCGCCAATATAGAATTTATTGGCGTTCAGGTTGATTTTCCGGTCCATTGTGAACGGAGCATCCGGGCTATTCATATATCGGTTGCCAAGCCTCAATTTACCGCTATCCTCATTGTCTGAAACACCGTTGTTTGCCACAGGGGTGGAAGCCGTTGAAGCGATTGTCAAAACCCCCGCTCCGCTTGTTCCCGATGTGGTGAGCGTAATGTTTGCACCCTCGACAAACTGGATTGTGCCCCCTGAATTTGACAGCGTTACCGTGTGGCTTGTCGCATCTGATGAATTTGCAATCGTTTGGAGTTCGTTGGTCGTGCTTCCATCGACTTCGGTAGCCGTAACCAACAGAACGTTCGTTGCCGGGTCGTAATCCGTGACGGCAATACCCGCGCCTTGAAACTTGACCGTCTGATTGCTTATAACCTCCGTATCGGCATCGTCCGCATCTATTGTCCAAGCCTCATTGGTCACAGAACCATCTACCTCGGTTGCTGAAATAGTGAAATTGGGATAAGTGCCCGTAATTGTCACAATCCCGCCTTGTGTCAAAACAACCGTTTGGTCGGGTGATGTGTTCGTGACCGTCAAAATACCGTTCAATCCGGTGCCTGTTGTTGCAAGGCCAATTCCAGTCCCTTCCACAACCTGCAAAGAGCCTCCGCTATTGGACAGCGTGGCCGTGTGCGAAGTCGAGTTTGAGGTATTGGCTATGGTTTGAAGTTCATTTGTTATCGAACCGTCAACCTCCGTGGCCGTCAAGGTTATTTGGCCCCCATTGGCGGATGTTGTTTCGGAAATGGTCAAAATTCCGGCCACGTTTATGGTCACACCAACCCCCGTGGAAGTATTTGTGAGCAAGACAGCCGATGAAGCCCCGCCCGCGCCAACGCCCAATAAACCCTCATTGGTGATTGACCCATCAACAACCCCATTCAGGTGTCGCCAAGAGCCGCTTCGCCACCTGTAAAGGCTGTCCACCTCATTTAGCAGAACCTCGCTTTGCTTGTCCAGCGGTGCAGCGGTTGGGGCAATAGAGAAAGGAAACTTTTGCACCCTGAAACCCGCCAAAAGCCAACCAAGCCCGTCACGGCTTCGCTCGTACCAATATCCTGAAGTTGTATCAATCACAAGTTCAGCATCCTGGTTGAAGTTTACAGAATGGGTTGGCGCTCCGTTGGTATAAACAACGCCGCTACCCTTTACGATTGCTTGAGCGTTTGCGTTCGAGCCGATTGCGATTGCAAAAAGCAGTGCAAAAAATATTTTCAGTTTCATGATCGATGTGATTATGGAATGACTTTTTTGGACCCGTATGGGTATCCGTAGGTATTTGCGGCGGACAGGTAGTAATAGTTTCCGCTCACCAACCCGTCCGCTATTGCGGCTGTGTCGTTGATGTAGTAGGGTAGTGTGGCGTTCAAATCACAGCAAACGGGCGCATCGGCTGAGGTGGAGCCGATTACAGATAAGGCCCTATGTTGGCCCCACGGTGCCCCGTAGGTGTTGGCCTGTGCCATGTTGTAGAGGTCCCCAAATGTCAGGCTTCCACCAAGCGCGTCCACGTCGTTGGTGTGGAACGGCAAAACCACGTCACAAATTAGTGTGTCGTTTGTGAGCGTGTCGGATGCCACGGCTTTTATAAAACCGTAAAGCACCCCAAATATGTTTGTGCCGGAAAGTGCGTATTCGCGGCCAACCGGAACGCCGCTGGCAAAGGCCACAGCGTCGTTTGGATAGTACATTATTGCCCCGTCGCAATCGAATGCACAGGATTTGACCACCTTGAAAATACCCGCTGGCAACCCATAGTCATTATCGCACTTGAGCAGGTAAGCGTCGCCCTGGACAAGCCCGTTGGCGATTGCCTCAGTATCCCCAAAGTAGTAGGGTAGGTCAACAAGTAAATCAGTGAACTTGATGTGGGCCGGATACCAATATGATCCGTTCCATTTTAGATAGGAGGTGGTATCCGCTCCAAATTGGCCGATGGTTAGCGGGTTTGCAAGCGTGCCGTTTCCGATTATGGGGGTATCAACTACAATGGTAATACTACCACCACCACCGGACCCGAATGGACACCAAGCAGAATCGATGTATTCGGCCATTGTGCCAAATGGCGTTTGACCCAATGTGATGCTTTCCCGGTCGGGGAAAAACATATTTTGTCCAAGGCGGGAAGGCGGGGAGGTGTGTTCCCAAATGTCAATAGTATCGCCCCGAACCTTCAAGGTATAAGGGGCTTCAATCCATCTCCACGGCACTAAATCTTCATAGATAAGCAGCCCGTTAAACGAGCGGCTATCGATTTCCCAAACAGCGCAACCCTCGCAGCTGTCAGGCAAAATATCTTTTGTTTCGGGGTCTGTAAGGCATTTGAAGGTATAGGTTTGGCCTTGTGCAGCAAAACCGCACAAGGCCAAAACAAAGACCAAAAAAAGGGTTTTTACAGTTCTCTTATCCATTTTGAGGCGGTTGCATAGTACCTATAAACGAGGGCCGTCCCAACGGCGGCGGTTGTTGCCGCTGTGCCGGAAAGTGTGGTGCCGTTGCCGGAAATGGTGAGCGTTGTGACAATGTTGTTGAACACAAGCCTACAAACCTGCCCATCTACCGGGTTTGCGGGTAGGTTGAAGGTCTGTGTGGCTTGAGTTCCACCCGAATTTATCAAGTTCAACTGCCTGGCATTTGTCAGGGTTACCGTTCCCGTGGCTGTGACGTTCGTGTAAAGCCCCGGCTCAGTGATTTGATGCAATCGCAGGTCATCGTACAGCCTGGTCGCGCTAGGGTAGGTTGTTGAATTTACCTGGCCATAGGCAAACCGAACACTTTGGCCCGTAAGCCCGCTCTTTAGTTCAAACTTGAGCCGCCCGGTACTGTATCTGCGAATGCTGTACGGGGCGGCGATGTATGTGGCACGGCTTCCAACCGTAACCTTTACGCCCGTGAACAGGTATGATTGGTATGGGTTGGTGCAGCCCGAACAGCTGTCCAAAACCTCGCTTTGTTCCAGATAGGTGAGGGTTACGGCCGGCGTGGTTTGGGCAAAAGATAAAACCGCGAAAAGCAGCAATGCCAGGATTGGAAAGAGTTTCTTTTTCATTTCAGAATGAATTTTCAATTTATTTTGAAAAGGTTTCGCGGGTTGAGGTTTCCCCCAACCCGCTTACCTTGTTTGCAATCACACATTCTTTACTACACAGTGCAAAGCACCGTTGCGTCAACGCTTGTGCAAGCCGCGCTGTCCGTGTATGTGACGGTCAATGCCGCGCCACGGGTCCAAGGCGTATCGCCAAACACAAAGAAGTCTTCAAACGTACCAACAGCATCGGTTTGAGCGATAAGCGCGGTTGGTGCCCCGGTGGTGTCAACAGAACCGTTGACAACCTTCAGGGAGGTCGATGTTGCGCCCGTGGAAGGACGGATGATCGAAGTAACGCGACAAGCGTTGGTGTACTCGGTAGCTGTCAGTTCGATGTTTGCAGCGGCTGCGATCACCAGTTCAACGCTTGGAACATCACCATCGGTCACGACGGTAATAAGCGTGTTCGGGGTGGAGAATACAGCGGAAACGTACAATCCGGCGGCCCCAATCTTGTCGATGATAGCGGCTTGGAGCGCAGCGGCCCCAGGTGCATCACCAAGCACGATTGGCGTGTCGAAGTTGAAGGTAGAGCCTCCAATATCGATACCGATTGCGCTGCCCGTGGATGCGGTGGTTACCGTGTGGGTGCGCAATACCGGATAGTTCGACGTGTTGAGAATCAAGCGGCAAGCCTGTGCGCAAAGCACAGCAGCGGCTGGAAAATCAATCGTATTGGGGGCAAGCGGGAGGTTTGGCGCATCGATGCAGCTTTCGGAGCGGTCGATCTCGCAAACGCCCGTGTCGGCACAAACAATGTGGACACGGAAAACATCTTTAACGCCATCCATGCAAGCATCTTCGCTCCAGCATTCAGGAAGGCCAACAATATCCCAAACCAGGGACAGTGTTATTTGCCATTCCCATTCGCCAGTATCGCAGTTGCGTTTGCGCTGCCAGTACGCATCCCATTCGATGCCCGTGTAAGGCGAAACGAGGCGGTAGCGCTTGCTTTCCGTGCTGGTAGATTCCTGTTTCATGTACTCCCCTTTGTGGAGGTTGTACGTGAACATGTGCAGCGCGCCCGGTGCAATCAATAGAGCATCGTCAGGATCTCCAAGAACCTGGCCAACGGACAAATCGTAAATGGTTTCAACCTCATCCGCAAGTGCGGGGTTAAAACCTGCAAGGTTTGCAGATGCGGTTTGGCGAACTTTTGCATAGGCGTTCACAAGGGAACCACCTACCAACAGCGGCATATCGGAAAGGCCAACCTCTGACATCCATTGGTGCATAAGCACGTTGCCCGTTGGGTTTACGGCCATGCCGTTTGCAAGGTAAAGTGGGAGGTCTTTCACCGTGTCACCGTCCTTGAAATTACCAACGAGGTCGCCGGCTAGGATGCGCTTCATTACGAGTGCCCCAAAGGTGTTTTCAAACGCGATAAGTTCGCGGGCGAAAACCTCTGCCTGCGCTTCGGAGATGGGCGAACCCATACCTGCCAAGCGAAGGTCGCTCTCGTTGAACTTCATGAGGATTTCGGAATAGTCGAAACCGAGGTTCACCACATCCTCTTTGAAAGGATTGGCCGCGCCGGTTACGGGTGCGCAGTAGTTACGCGCATTTCCCGTCAAAGCCTTTACGGTTTTGATGGGCCGGAAACGACGGCGGACCAGGATTTTTTGGCCATCGGGGTTGTTTAGTTTCGCCTCAATCGCTGAAGCATCGAACAACCCGCGAGATGTGTTTGCGGGGGAGATAAGCCAACGTAGGAATCCCGTGTTGGCCGAAAGGCGCATACGTCCCTGAGCCTCCATTTCGGCGGCACGTTGCACCATGTATGCGCTGCAAAGGATTGGGTCTGGCAGGAAATCGCCATTAACCCGCGCCTTGAATGGCTGCGTTTTTTTCATCGTAAAGGTGAGTAGTAAGTGGAAGTTGCCGAATGTTCCGCGCTTTCGGTGCTGCGCAAAATGTTGGCATCTTTCCGGGCTGCCTACTCCCTAAACTGATTGGTTCCTTTGGGCTTTTATTCCTGCAAATATACGGCCAAAAACTACTGGTTTGCCGCTTTTGCCTGGTCAATCATTTTTTGAATGGCCGCGTTTCCGGTACCTGAAAGTTTGGTTGCCCCGTCACCGCCAAAATTGAAATCGAAACCACCGCCCCCATTTTGCCCGGCGTTGGACTTTTTCACGATGGGCGCGTAGATTTCGTTGATGTAGGTTTCCGGGCTGTGGTTTCCAGCGGCCCCGGTCATTTGCACATAGTTGCCTTCGCGGTCGACCACCTGCAATTTGAAGCCGTCGGTACCTTTTTCGGCGGTGAACCTGTGGCCTTTCATGGCCATCGCACCAATAACAATCGATTTTAATGCGTTTGGGTCTGAGATACTGAGTGTTTCAACCGTTTTTGCATTGAGCGCCAAACTTTCCCATGCCCTTTCCGCAAAGTATTCCGCTTGGATTTGCTCTTTGATGGTTGGGATGGATTTCTCCGTTTCCTCAAGTTTTTTCAGTGCTGCCCTCAAAGCCTTGTCCTTTTCGGCATCGCTTTTTTGGAACGATTCCAGCTTTCTTTGAAGTTCTTTTTCGGCATCGCCAGCATTTGGGTTTGAAACCTTTAGTTTTCCGTGGATAATGTCCAAAATACCCTCCAAACGCTCTTTTTGGTCAAATGTCGCAAGGTCTTCTTCCTTGATTTCTATTCCAAGGGATGCAGCACGGGCGATTTGGCGTTTTTCGGCCTCCGTGTAGGCGTGTTTCATGCCCTCAAAGTTGGCCTTTGAAGCAATTTCTTTCCCTTTACGACCTAAAATATCGGTTTCAAGGGCCGTGTTTCGAGCGGTGAACAGTTCGCCAAGTTTGGCTTCATCGGCTGCGCCAAGTGCCGCAATTTCCTCTGTTGAATACCCGAACCGGGTGAGTAGTTGCGTTGCGTTTGCCGCAACCTTTGAAGGGTCGGCGGCTGTTGGTGGGGTTTCTCCGTGCGCACGAAAGCGCATCAATTGCCAGTTAATTTGCATGATATTGTGATTGCAGTGTGTGATTGTATGCTTACTTAAATCAATTACAGGTTGGGCACTTCTTTGGCTGCCTTGCAGGGGTGTTTGCCCCGCGTGCCGCCGGCATAGAACTTGGTGCCGTTGGCGGCCCTGAAGGGCTTGAAAAGTCGCACGGGCTTTCCGGGTTTTCTATTTCGTGCATCTTGCAGTCCAGGTAGAACTTTAGGCTGCTTCCCACCTGCGTACCGTTCTTTTTGTTGAACCGCCAAACGACCAAAGCCGGGTCCTTGCCCTGTGCTATGGCCTCGACTTCTTGCAGTAGCGCGTCCTTTGCCGCCTGCATAGGGTCGGTTTGTGGCGTTTGCTCAAGTGGCAAAGATTCGACAGTTTCGACTGGTAGCCCAATCTCGTTTGTATCTTTGTTTTGCGCGGGCTTTGCGGCTTTTCCTTTTTTTGACATGGCCTATTTTTTTGAGCGTGTGGGTATTGCCTCGTGCCTGCAATTGTACCCCCCACGGTTTATGATAAAGTTGTCAGGGTTTGTTCCTGGTATCAAACCTGAGCCGTTGTTTTCGGCCCATCGGATTTCTTTCTCAAGGTCTTTGATAAGCAGCGTTTCCATCCCAACCCACCGCTCACATTGCTTTCGACTGTCCTTTACCAAACTGCCCACATATTCAAGCGCATCCAGGTTGTATTGCTTGGCCACGATCCGGTTTATGCCCCCGGTGTACTGCCCTACCGAATCCCGGCTTACCTGCTGAAAATGTGTGAGCAACCCACCCTGCCTTTTGTCCGTTGTCAGTGCGTATTCCCGGATATTTTTGTACACGTCGCTGAGCGAACCGCCCCCAAACACAGCATCGCCCAAAATCTTTTCAATGTCCTTTGAGTAGGTTGAACTTAGGCCGTTGCCAACCATGTTTTCAACCGTTGTGCTTACCGAATATTGCCGCCATCGCTTCAAAATATCGTTTGCGGGCACGGTTATACCGTTTATGGTTTTTTGCAGGCCAAGCGTGTATTTTGAGGCATCATCGAATGTTTTTACAAACTCTGAAACCTCTTTGTTTATGCCCAAATCATCCAAAACACCCTGCACATACTGTTCAAACAGGGCAAGTGTACGCTCGTTTGACAGGTTCGACAAAAATTGACCGCTACGGCTGTCCATCCGGCCTATAAATTCCAAAATCCGCTCGAATACCTTGGGCTCGTTCGCCCTTATGGCCTCAAGCAGCTTTGCCATGCTTTCGTCTATTATTTCCTCAAGCCTAAACATCAGTTCGCGTTTAGGATGCCGTCTGCAAGTGACGCTGCAATTGGTTTTGCAGCGTCAAGTTCGGGCGCTATTTTGGCTGCCAGCATTTCAAGTACCTTTTCATCGCTAAGCGGGTCATTGTTGCCCCCGCCCGTAAACCCATTGGTTTCCTTTGCGATTTGAAGCAGGTACGGCATTGCGTAGGTGGCCTTTACGATTTCGGTTTGAGGGCGCCCACGCTTTTCGGTTTCGTTAGCAATCGATAGCGGAGCGTACATAACGGCCAAATTTGCGGCACGTGCAAGCGTCGAATCGTTTGCGAACCTTTTTTTGATGTAATCAGAAAACGCCGCGTATCGGAGGATAAGCGGGGCTTTTTCGTAAAGGGTCACAAATTCGCTGAGCAGGTCGCTTTCATCCTTAATATCAAACGAAACTGGCGCAACCACCGTAATTGTGCCGCGCATGGTCTCGTTTGGTTCAAAGTATGATTGGGAAATATCCAAGACTCCTTTTATCATCACATTGAACCAATACTGTGCGATTTTGCCGATTTGGATATACATACCCTCACGGTCTTTTTCCTTTGAAACACCGCTTTGCGCAAAACTTTGCGCTTTTTGGATATTCAGGTTTTCGTCAAGTTCTGTTTTCAGCTTGTCTCGCCGCTCGGAAAGGTGCTGAATCGTTGAAATATCCGGCCCTGCAAACTCGATTGGCTTTCTGTTCGCCATCGCTTCCCGCTCTTCGGGTGTCACGCCTGGCGGGGTTGGGCGAAGGAAATAACCAAGAAGGGGGCTTGATGGGAACACATACTTTGCACCGTGACAGGTGTGGCAAGTTGACTGCGTTTGAACACCGTCCGGACCGGCCTTTAGTTCTATGCCATTTCCATTGCAGGTTACGCACGGAACCCCATCGATGAAACGGTGGGGAAAACAAGTGGCAAGGGTAACGCTTTCGGCTTGGCTTTCAATGACCGAAAGTTTGTTCATCGCTGCAAGCGCGTGACTGAAATCAGATATTTGGCGGCTTTTTGGTTGGTCTTTCTCGATTTCGATAACGGTAGTCCCACCAAGTTTTATCGCTGGCAAACGACCGATGTTGTGGGCATAAACAAGCGAAAGAACCTGTCCTTTTTCGGTCAATTTTTGCACCGCGTACACTTCATCGGTAAGCAGGTGCAATGTTTCGCCCGTGCCCAAAATAGGTGTCTTTCCGGTTGTCCAGGCAAGTAGGTCGTTTCGCTCAAATTTGATGTTTTTTGAACTTACAACCTGTGTTTGAACATCAACCCTTTGCCCCGAATTTTTAAGCCCCGCACCACTTGGAAGCAGGGCGAGGTATCCATTAGGGTCAATCACTCGCGAAGCGTATGCCACGCGCATCACCCAATCGATTAGGCCCATACCATCCCAATTGGGAGATTCGAGCCACCTGCGAAACCCATCGTTTGAAACCGAGACTGATTGGCGGCTGGTTGAAAACATCCGCCAAATCTCGTCCACGGCTTTGAGTAATGGCCCACGGGTGGGGCTTTGAAAAATCTTTAGGCGATAGTCAAGTACCAACCCTTCCTCATTGGGGAAAGCCTCTTTTATCGCGTCGGGCGGCTCCCCCTGGTAGTGCCTTTGAAGTTCATCGCGCTCAACCTTCCAACGCACGTTCACCACCTCCATTGATGGAAGTGGTGAACCGATCATATTGTCGCTATCGCGAAGGAAGTCTTTGAGTTCGTTGAAATTCATTGGGGCTTAGTTGATAAGGCCAGTGAGGTTTGGAAGGAATGGGATGAGACGTGGCTTTACAAGCCCCGACTTTTCGGTTGTGATGGTCATTTTGATGATCGCATCATCTTCGTTGGTTTCCAGGATATTGTCATCCACAAAAAACGAAACAGCGGTCATGAGGTTGCCCGCGTTCAATGCACCATCAAAGCCATACAGACGGTAGTCGCAAGTGATAAGGCCGAATTTGAAGCACTTATAGTTTTCAAGGAAGTAGGCGTACAGGTCGTGCATGGTGTAATCGTCATCGTTTCCGGTATCAATTACCTCCCAAACCTGGTTGCGCTTTACAACTTCTTCCACTGAGCAAGCCCCACGGCGGCGGGTTACGGTCGTGCTGTCAGGCTTTGAGCCTCGCACACGGCAACCGTCCATACGGACAACCATCGTGCCGTCTGCAATGTAGGCTTCCCATTCTGCCTGAAGGCTTATGTTTACGAATGATTCGTCGGAGCGGAGCGCAACCCATCCGGCAATACCAGAGGGCAAAACCATCTTCGTGCCGGTAAGTGCGGGTGGTACGGCGGGTGCCGAGGCTGCATCCGGGCAGGATGCGCAGCCCCCATCGGAGCCATTTATACGGAATCTGAAAATAGTGAATTTCATAACGAGCGAAAAGTTGAAATGTGAGTTCATTTCGCGTTTCCGCCCCGCCGGGCAAAAGAAAAGAAAGAATGTTTGGGTTTTCACCGCCCCCGGCTTATGTGCGCCCTAATGGGCTAATCAAGTGCAAAAATAATCAATTGCAACCAAAGTTCACAATTTCGCAAACAATAGAGAACTCTACCGACGTGTGGAACATTTGAACATCGTTGAGCGACTTGTTTACCGCCCCAACCGTGTCTCCCTTTGATCGGTCGATTTGGTAGTCCCCAATCGTTAGCGTGTCGTTTGACGCAAACAAGGTGCCAAGCCATTGTGCGATAAGCGGTGGAACCCCACCAAGTTCGACGCGGTACTTTTCGCGCTGTCTAGACTTTACCAATACCTCACCATCGTAAATATCCTCGCTTTCGCTGCCAAGGTATATTACATCCCCCAAAAGTCGTACCGAATCAATGAAAGTGGTTTGCGAAGCCCCAAATTCCAGGTCATACCTACGGCCCCAACAATCTTTTTTCTTCCAGGTGCCGGAAATCAACACCGTGTTATCTTCACAAAGCCCACACGCCCCAATGTCGGCACGGTAGTACGGCCCGGCTGTGATTATCTGGTCAACAACAGGAAGGCCAATGTCTGGGTTGAAAACGAATTGCTCTACCTGAAGGTAAAAGCAGCAAAGTTCCGTGGGGAAAAGACTGAGGTCGAAGTTTATCCACTGGAAAGAACCGCCATCCGCATCCCATGCAACGCCCCAATCACTTGCGAACTGGTCTACAAAAACCATATCGGCAACCCCGTTGCATTCACAGTCGAGAATCCTTGCGGACATATACCACTCCCCATCCGGCGTTGTGCTTTCAAGCCAACCAAATTCCGGTTGCATAGGGTCGGTGTTCACGCTGTCATCGAACTGGAATTGGAACTGTAACGAATCGCTCGTAAGTACGGGAAGTTTGAACGGCGGTTGTCCTTCGCACTTGGTGCAGTTCCAGTTTGTTTCACCAAACAGGATGAACGGCGGCTTTGGGTCGGCACATACGCGCCACATCGGTAGCCGCCGGCGAACCGCATAGGTTTTGAAATCCAGTATCACCGGGCTTTCATCGCCATACCCAAACGGGTGTTGATAGGTTTTTACTGGCATGGCCTTAAAAATCAAAATCCACGGCCATCCAATCCGCCTGAACAATAGTCCCGGAAATCGAACCCGCTGAGGTTGGAAGTGTGAACTGTTTGCGCACCATAAAACGCACATCGTGCCCCGTTGCGGTCATGGTACCGTCTATCTCGTAAACCACCTCAATCACCTTGATGGGGCTTTTTTTGTGGTCTATGATAACTTCGCAAATATCCGGGTCGGTCGATGGGTTGCCAGAACCGCCCGCCGTAACCCCTGCAAAGTTTTGGGTCACGAAATTGTTTATCCTGAAATTGTACACCGTGCTTGCCCCTGTGAGCAAAGCCTCAAACGCGGCCCGCCATGCCGTGAAATCCGCTGTGACGGTTGTCATATTGGAGCCGTCGCGCACCATGTCAACATCGGCAGCCGTGGCAAGAAATGGAATGCCGTTTGGGTAAATCGGGCGGGCAAGTGCAACCAACCAATGGCGCTGCGATTGGTTTAGCCCTGCCAAATCAAGCAATATGCCCGCATCGTCTATCGTGCTTCCCATCACAACGTTATCTGAAAACTCAGCATCATAGGCATCTATTTGCGGATTTGTAGATGCTGGAAGAAGTCCAAGGAAAGCCCCACGGCGTTGCTTTATTGCCCCGTTCACCGTGTCGCCCGCCGTATTCGTTTCCGAATATGTTTCGGGTATGCAGTAGGCATCCAATCCACCACCTGCCAGGGCGTTCGATTTTTCCACAAGGGCAATGATTTGTCTTTGCCCGCAAAAACGCTCCGTGCCGGGAAGTATCGGTGTGGTTTCGTCCGTTCTGAAAAGCGACATTTCGAGCGTGAATGCCGGAGGCGTAGGTTGCCCAGCCTCGTTTTCCCAACGCCTCGCAACTATATTTTGACGGTATTGGCACTTTAGTAGGTAAAACTCACCATTTGGCGCATAGCTTTCAACGCCAATCTCCCATTGTATCGAGGCGTAGTAATCGCCAACCGATTGGTCGGCATAAGGCAGCCACTGTTCATCGATGAAGCCCGTGAACGCTCCACCAAGCACGGTTGAGGTATCTACCAAATCCTGCCCACGTAGCAGCCCCGAACTTCTTACCCATAAAAAAGGCTGTGTGCCGCTTTCGGGCGTGAAATTGTCGGGGCTTTCTGTTCCGGGGCTTACCACATCGCCACGGATGTATTGAACACTGGAAAAATCGCCCGTCAATCCGTAGTAAGCGAACGCGGGGGCGAGGCTGGTTTTGTCAACCGAAATCCGGGCACGGTATGCGCTGTGGTATGCAGCCAATCCGGGCCGCAAAACACTTTCCTCGAAATAGTCTGCAAAGAAAATGTCTGCCTTTGGGTAAAGGTTCGGATGGTCGTTTGCAGTTAGTTCGTGCGAAATCCCACAGTAGATTTCATTTACCGCAGTGCCATACATTATCGCAATCGCACGGTATGTTCCACCAAATTGGAGGGATGAACCAGGTACGCGAAAACTCACCTCGTAATCCGCTCCGTTCGTGAACGACGCGGGCGCATAGATTGCCCCTGAAATCTGGTCCTGCGTGGTGTCAGATGCTGGAATAATTGCAATGCTTGCATCGTAATCGATTAAGAACTGAGCTGAATTGGTGATTTTATCAGTCCTAAGCAAAAAGACCCGCACGGTTGTTGCAGTGAACAATCCTGAATCTAAATTGAAATTGAAGCGAAAAATGTTGTCTTCAAAGCTGGACAGACTGGAAGCCGTGACTGTGAAATTGTCATCGTATCTCGCTTGGTGTGGTAGTGCCGTGTCCTTATGGGTTTTTGCTGCCAAAATATCCCCATTCAGGTTTTTGACATCAAATTCATCAAGGTATAGTTCGTAGGCCGTATTCCCACGGTTACGCCCTGGCCACTTCATTTGAAGTGTGGTGTAATACTCTTTATTGGTTGCCGTGGTGCCACGGGTAACGGTGATGTATGGGGCGGACGGCGGGACGGTGATAGGGCCGTCTGAAACCAGTGTGACAATAGAAACACCCGTAACGCCCAATTCAAACTGCCCGCCAGGCTCAAGTTCCATGTGGTTGCCAAGGTTTCGGCTGGCAAGCAGGCGGTTTAGGTTATTGATTGAATATGGGGCAAAGTTCGGGTCCTCACTCGTGCAATAGAACCGAAAAACAATCGAGATTTGGGTGGAACTAAGTACCTGGAGCGTTGCACTGAAATTTTGGTTTGTCTCCGCAATCGTTCCGTTTGAACTAAAAAACTCCATCGGTTGGGCCGCTGCGATTGCAAGCCCTGTTTTCAACCTAAACCCGTTTTGGGAAAAAGCGGGCGGTGCCGAGCCTTCCTGCGTGTAGAATTTCCACCGGAAAGAAAACATCCTGTCAAACACGGTTTCCGGTTTCAAATCTGCACCCGTGCCGCTGGCAGTTACCGTAAACGGTATTTCGATGTACGCACCCAATGTGCCCCATACCGACGTGCCAGATGAAAGCAGCGCATTGCCATCTTCATCGATGTTGCGGCGGTTTAGTACAATCGAATTGTAGCGGTACGGCATTATATCTTTCCGGTTATGGTTGCGGTCATTTGACCAAGGTTTAATGTGATTTGCTCAATCTTGCCCCGGCGCTCAACCCCTTGCACTTGAGCCTCTACAAACATTGCTTCCCGTGCGGTTTGCAGGTGTTCGCAGCTTATGCAAATCTCCATCGTGAAATTCCGGATCCTCACATCGTTTCCCCTAGGGTCATCTGTTTTTTGGAATGATGTTTCGTAAAGCGTTTGGGTAACGGATGGGTGGTTTTCGCGTAGCCACATCCCAACGTTGTAATCCCACAAATCGCCAACCTTGAAGCGTGCTACGCGGGCATTGTCTTGGCTTGAAAGCCCGTCCCAAAGTAGCAGTTTCGGTTGCGAAGATACGGCCTTTGACAGTATAAGGACGTTTTTCCATTGCTCCAAATTTGGGAAAACGAATTGGTAAAAATCCTTGTCAATCGGCAAGGTGCTGTCACCCTGGTTATCTGACCGGAACAATGCCGCCGAATAGGGTAGCGTTCGCTGCAATGCACCGCGCTGGACATCGTTTGGTGGGCTGTTCCAGTCAATGACCGCTCCCCAATCGCTCCGTACCTCGTTGCTTGCATTGTCGGCAGCGTCTTGGCTGTATTCATACACACCATAAGCCTTTACGGTTTCGTCTGTGGTTCCAAGGCAAAACGATTTTATCACAGTGCCGTCTCCCTGTTTTACCCATACAAGCCCCTCAACCTCGCCTTTTGGTTCGATATTCAACACCGTGCCGTCAATCCACCAATCCCAATTGAGGTTATTGCGCATTTCATCCAACAACTGCCCTCCATTGAGGTTTGGGGCGTTGTCTCGGTAGGATTGTTCGATTTGCCCAACACTTGCCCCCCGCGGCGTGGCGTATTGCGTAGCGTCGAGCCTCATTAGGTTATGGTACACGCCTCCGGGGGCAAGCATGCTGCTTTGTAGCGAAAGCCCGCAAATGTCGCACACGTTTTGAACGTAGGAATGTATGAACGGGGCTTTGTGCTTTGCCCCGCACCCTACCACAAAATCGTTTAGGAGCCTCAGCAGGTTCGTGAACTCCGCAAACGGCCCGGTGTCATCGTTCCCATCAAAATCAATCAGTGGGATATTGGGCAGTAAAGGGATTGTGTTTACCGCTGTGATTATCAGGTTTATAACCCCAACGATTGCCGCAATGATGAAAACCAGGGGGCCAAAAACCGTCTGGGTTATCAAAAAAAACAGCATCATAAACTCTTGCAATGCCCGTGGTCGAACCTCTAGGCAGTAGGTTAGATACCTGCTTTGCCGGGCAGTGTCTTCGCCGGCAGAAACCGTGGAAGTGCCAAACTTTTCTTTTCGCGCCCAAATGATCGTGTTTTTCACACACGCCATTTTTTCGGCCATTTCGGAGCCGTCAATCAGCTGGGCCTTTGCGCTGCATGGGTTGCCGTCCGTGTTTATTTCGCACCATTCAACACTTTGGCCCTCTACATATCCGTAGAACGGAACGTCCGGGCATTCGTCGGCATAGATTGTGATTGGAACCTTTACCAGGTGGGGCGTTGAAGATGCTATGATCTGGGTTTTTATGATGGTGTAAGCATCACCGTAGAATGTCAGTTCGCCACTAAACGAGAACGCCGCAATGCCCGTGCCGTCTTCTCGGCGCAGGGTGATTGTCAATGCTTCCAACCCGGCAATCTGTTTGTCGGTATCAGAAAAAGACGTTCCGTTTAAAATAACTTTTGGCATTCTAAAATCTGTCTTAGTTTTGTGGCGCGGTGTGTAGCAGTTGGTAGCTAGCTAGGCTCATGATCTAGAGGTCGCAGGTTCAAGTCCTGTCACCGCAACAAAGAGAAATCCCTCACTCATTCAGAGTTTGGGATTTCTTCTTTTAGGGGGTTTTGAACCGACGGCAAAAGTGGCTGCAATGGCGTTCCAAACGTCAAAGTCTGGATATAAAAACAGCCCCGAAACAAAACCCGTAGCCTTTCTTTCCATGTTAGCTTCCAACATGAAACCACAAGCCCATCCTTTCCCATAAATACGGGTAACGGACGGTATTGCGGTTGGTCTTTTGCCAGGGTCACATTGAAGCCTGGAAATTCAACTGGCTTCATGATGCGGTGTTGTTTTCGCTGTCTGGAAATTCTTTGTACCATTTTGCAAAATCGCTTTCGTCGTACTTTTTTGCGGCCTCAAATGCGATTTGATTGACCGTTTCACGGATTGCAGAAATATTGCTGCCTATTTCGGTTCGTGCCGTTCCAATCGAATCGCCGCCCATATCAAAGCCAACGTTGGGCCATACGCTTGTGATCCTGAAATCGATTTCGGAATGGTGGAGCCTTTCAAGCACCTCCCCGATTTGTGTGATTGCAAACTTTACCATATTTGTGTGTGATTTGTGACTAAGGATGCGCTGGCATGAATGCCACCGGATTGCGCTGTTTGAAGCAACGCGGTAGACAGGTGCGCAGGTCTTCGCAAAGGTTGTCTACCTGAAGGTGCAGGGCTTCATCGCCCAATTGTTCCCACTCAATCAGCTTTTCATCTACCCAATCCTTTTTCAATGACCATGCGTTCAGCCGTGTGCTTGCCTTCCATTCTTGCAGGAACGCAACGCCCGAAAAATACAGCATGGCATCTTCCAACTGTTCGCCGTACTGGCAGAAAATAGAATCGCTGCAAGGTGTTTCGATGGAAACCTTTACACCGGGGGACTTCCAGCCGGAAATTACACCTCCCTCGATTGCGTTCACCTGGAATGCGCTGCGAAGTACGGTGCTGGAATGCGAAAAGGGCTGTTCGCCACAACACGCAGTGCCCGTGGTGCAGTCTCCATAGTAGCCCTGCATTTGGCTACCGTTGATAACCACCTTTATTTTCTCTTGGTAGAAATCCTGGTTTACCGGCACTTGATATTCCGTATCCGCTGGCAGGTTGGCTACCGTTGCGCTCCAAAGGACAACATTGCCCTCCGTTTTGATTTCAATATCAATTCCAGTGGTGTTGTTTGGGCTTTTTAGCGCAACCCAATTCACCCGGATAGGCAATGACTGAGGTTGAAGGAATCGGTTTTTCTGAATAAAGATGCCACCTTCGCCCGGGACCAAGCCGCTTTGTGCCTGTGTGCCAAACACACAAAACTCCCCTTCGTCAACCTTTGTAAGCAGGTTCATGCCACGGGCCGAAAGCAGGGCTTTGAGTTTGGTTAGCGTACGGCGTACCCCGATTGGAATGAGGCTTTCGGCTGCGCTCCGTGCGGATAGCCACTTTTCCGCTGGCATGGCACTGGCAATGCTGGCAATGCTAAGGCCTGGCAGCTCGGTTATCAGTCGGCTTGCAGTGCTTTCGCCTTCGCACGGCTCGATACCTATGCGGTCGATCAAACATTGTGGTACGCTCATTTTCCAAAGATGTGGGGCAGGTCGGACGGCGAAAGCAGGACCATAGAAATGTCGCCATGCTTGTCGGGTTCGCTGCCAGTTAAAATCCTGAAACCGTGGACTTTTGCCCGCTCAAATAGGGTAGTGTGCCCCATCGGTTCTGGAAAGTCTTTCTTGCTGTCAATTACGATGCAATCAACATCGCCCCAAAGGACCAAAACCGTGTGGTAAACATTTGCCTCGTTTGATGCAATGTCAACCAATACGGGAATGTACTTTCCGGCCTCTGTGCAAATATTGAAGTCTTCGCAGTAGTGGATTTGGATTTCGGGCGGGGTGATTGCGTGGGGGTAAATTGTCCTTACCTTGATTCTTTCAAATACGGGGGCAATCTGCGAATATTTGATAAGTATCTCAACTTCCCGGTTGTGCCCGGTGCTTTCCCCAACGTTCGTAAAAAACAAAAACCCGTGGTCATCAAATAGGTTTGCCAGGGCGTAAAGTGCGCACCTGGCATCGCTCGAATCGGTTGGCTGTTTGTATTTGATTGGTAGCAGGTTCATCCCAGGGCGTATGCTTTTGTGGTTTTGAATTTGATGTAATCCTTTGTCTCGATTTGAACCAAATCTCCGGCTTCATCGAAAACCTGCCCTACAAATGTGAAAGCCTCGTTTACGCCATCCAAAACAAAGCTGATTGGTTGGCCATTGGTTTGCCCATCGGTTATGGTCAATTTTTGACCGTTAAACCCAACCTCAAGGGTATAGTCCCCCGTTGAAGTCGCGAGCGTCGGCAATAACAAAACGCCGCAAGGCTCAAAACATCCTGCGTTGTATGCAGGTTCGCATAGGTTGTCACAACAAGCCATTAGCAATCACAGTTTTGTGAACAGTCAACGATATATGTCAATTCAAAGTCGATACTGGCAAGGTAGTGGGCGCCATCCCATCCGGTGGTCCCGTCTTTTTCTTCATCCGCAACCTCGCTCTTTGCGATTGCGGCAAAATCCAGGTTGTAAGATTTTGGGGAAGCGGTTGCACCTGTGAGGGAAGGTGTGATGGTTTTTGATTTGAATGCCCTAAGCCCCGGTAAAAAGTGTTCGACAAGCTGCATAGGGTCAAGGCATTCTGACTGCATTACCAATTTGCATTTTGCGGTGATTCGGTTATCGTTTGAACACGAACCACGGCCAATCACCTTGCTTTCCTCAATGTCGCCTTTTAGGCGAATGTAGAAAAACTCCCCTTTTCTGTCATCAATCGATACGCGCGGGAAATCTCCCCCGGCCCTTCCATCATGCACCAAAATGAACTTGTTTCCGCTTGTAGGTACAGCGATACCAACCCCTTCAAATGTCGGGCATTGGGCGACAAGTGCCGCGATAAAGCTGTCTGATACCTTGCGAAATCCGTTCATTTTTTAAACTGTCTTTTGGTAACCGCCGCACTTACGAACATCAAACCAACAGAAACGCCGATTCCAACGTAAAACCACTGTGGATACTCAGCATTTAGGATTCCGGTTGGCGTTCCGTCGGGTGAATGATTGATAAAGCCAAACGCCATAGCTTCTTTCAAAACCATCGAAAGAAAAGCAATACCGATGGACCAGATAATAACCGTGCCTGCCAGGTAGATGTACTTCATTTTAGGATTCGTTTTGACTTTGCTCTGTTTCACCGCCCTCTTTGAGTTTTTGCGGCTTCAATTCATCGTCAAAGGTAACGTGCAAATGTGTAACACCTTCGTCCTTTTTAAACTCAGGGTCAAATGTGATAAGCACCTCTTTGATTGCCCTGAAGTCTGCCGGGTGTATTTCCTCAAATACCGTCACCTTGGTTACTTTCATTTTGCCGTCCGCACTCACAGTTCCCTCCCTTACGGTCCTTGTGAACGTTTCCGGCTCCAACTTCCTTTCAAGTGCGCTCAGTGCCCGATACCTTAGCCGTTCGCGGTCGAGCATCGTGCGGCTTTCCTGCGCTTCCTCAAACATCGCTTGTAGCTCCTTATGCTTTACCCGCCATGCGCAGAACGTTTTGTGAGTAATTCCACTTGCCTTGCATGCATCAACTACCAATGCCCCATCCACAAACGCATCGCATATCTGCCGTGCTACTTTGTCGCGATGTTCCTTGCTTATGAATAGGTTGGTTTTACGGGGCTTTTTTTGCTTACTTTCTTCACCATTGACCATTTTGTGTGATTGTGTGATTGCAAAGCCTAAACAAACCTGTGCGGCCTGCTTTTAGGCGCTGCTATTCGTGTTCGTGTGATTTGCTGCTTTGTGTTGGCCGCGATGGATTTCAGTATTTCGGTTTGGGTTTCGCTTTCTTGCTCCAACTTTCCCAGCTTGGCCTGGAAATAGAAGTTGTTTGCCCCCGCTCCACTACCAACACCAAATACCATGCCCTCTTGAGAACTTGGAAGGTGTGAGCGGCCACGTGGTACGAACTGTGAACCTCCGCGCGCACTTTCGACAAAATCGTTTAGCACTTCGGGTGCAATCCCCCAACGCCTCATTGCCTTAACCGTTGGGTGGTAGGCTTTGTTGACATCGGATTGTAGAACGGCTTCGCCCTCGTGGAGCATTGCGGGCACGGTGTCCTTGCCTTTCGGGTTTTTGCCTAGTTGAACGTAGTCCGTTCCCTCGTAAAAGGCATTTTGGCTCAATGCCACGGCGGAGCCTATGCCCGCTGCGATTGCTGCCAGGGTGGAAATGATTGCTATTGGGGCGGCAACACCTGTTTGCCCGGCTGCTTTTGCCACCGCAATCACCGTATTGGCAATTACCTGTGCTATCTGTGCTGCCTTTGCGCGCTGTGCCGCCTGTTCCTGTTGTTTTTGCAGTTTGTCGAGGCGGTCACGCTCCAACCGGATTTGCTCAGCTGTGAAATCTTCGCTGTTGGCGAGCGCCTCATCTAGTTTGCTCTTTTGGAAATCAACCGCCTTGTCTGCCCTTGCCTGTTGTGCGGCGAACACGCTATCGATTGCCCCGATTATGTTTTGGGCCAAATCAACGATCGAGTTGGCGATTTCCTCAATATCAGCCTTCAGCTTGTCCTTTGCTGATGGGGGAATATTTACATCGATTTCGATTGACTTGCCTTGCAGGACGGCCAACTGTGCTTGCAGTTCCGCAATGTCTGCCTTCAGCTTTGCGATACCCTCAAGGTTTTGGCCCGGCTTGGATGTTCTTTCCAGTTCTGCCAGTTCCAGGCTCTTTTGTTGTAGCGCATTGGTGGCGATACGTCGGTCGGTATCTATTGCTAGGCGTTCTCGCTCTAGCTGGTATCGCTCTTCGATTGCGGTCTTTTGTTCGGCTGTTGTGCCGGCGGCCTGCAACTCTAGGTTTTGCGCTTCCTGAATAGCGCGAAGGCGAACGGCTGCATTTTGCCGGATTGCCTGTTCCTCGATTTTCGCTTTCTCGATTTCGGCCTTTAAAAATTCGCCCTGTACGTTGGCGGTTGCAAGGAACTCTATTTCTACTTGCTTTGGGATTAGGCTTTCTTGCAGTTTTTTGGCAGCTTCGATTCGCTTTTCGAGCCGCTGTATTTCCAAAAGTATGGGCTCCAATGCGGCTTTATCGGTTGCAACAACCGAGTTGTTTACGGTTTCCCGTAACTTAGATAGTTGATTCTCGAGGTCTTGCAAAGAATCCTTTACAATCTTTGCCTTTTTTGGAACGTTGGGCAGGAACGGTTGGCGGTCTGCATCTTCGCCTTCTTTCTTGAGCGCCTTTGAAAAGTCTTCAAAACCCTCCAAAGCTTCATCGTATGCGGTACGGGCGGCAATGCTCACATTGGTGGCAAAACCTCCCGCATTTCGTATCTGAGCCTCTAGGATGCGGCTGGAAATTTCCTGCAACCTGTTTAAATCTTCTTCATCCGATAGCCTCAAGAGCCTTTTTGCTGCCAAGTACTTTTGTTCCGTTTCAAGGAACAGAATATCAATTCGGTTGCCAACAAAATCAAATGCGGCCTCTGCACCTGCGATTATCGCTTTTATGCCCGCAATCGCGGTAGCTGGCAGTGCAACAATGTCCGTAATGGTTTTCTTGGCAGCGGCCAAAATCCGGCTAAAGAATGTTTCGGCCCCTTCGGATGATAGTTTTGAGAAAACGGCGAAGTTCTTTGCGAGCCCTTCGGTGATAGCATCGCCCAAACCCTCTTTGAATCCTTCGGAGAGGTCTTTGAGTTTGTTTTGTGCCCCAACTATGCCCGTGGTCAATGCCTCTGCGGATCCTGCGAACTTCTTTGCAACCAGGTCGGTTGCGACCCCGGCTGCAAGTTGCTCTTTTGAGAGGCGTTTTACCTCTGGTATCAGTTTGGCAAGGCCTCGAACCTGACCGCTTTGCGCGGCAATGAGCAGGTCGGTAGCGCCACGTACCGATTTCCCGGTGACGGCGGCAAGCTGCACACTTGCCTCGTTCATCAACCGGATTTGTTTTTCGGTAAACCCAAGGCTGGCCAGGTAGCGGTCCAGCGCGATTATATCATCGTCATCTACCAAAGTGCGTGCCTCCAGGTCATCGGCTTGTGCAAGCAGCCTTTCCTGTACCTCTACCTGGTTGTCGAGCGCAACCAATAACGCGTTTTTCTGCTGCTGCTTTTCGGCGGACGCGGTCAGGGCTTCCCGGCCCAACCTCAATGCTTCCTGAATACCGAAAACAACGCCTATGGATGCAAGGCCGCCGCGAAGTGCGGTGGCAAAACCCCCACTTGCCTTTGCGGTTTCGGCGGCCCCCTTTGCGGCCCTTGATTCGAGCGCGGTAAGTTCCCGCATGGCCCGCGCATATTCGCGGGTGCCCTTTTCTAGTTTTTCGGTTTCTGCCCTTAGTTCCTTTCGACGGGCGTTTAGGCCCTCCGTGGTGTTTAGTTCGCGTCGCTGTAGTTCCTGTACTTCTTTTAGGCGGGCAGAATAGGCAGCCGTGCCCTTTGTCATGTTGCCAAGGGTGGCTGCCAGGATGCGGCGTTTGGCGTTTATGCCGTCGTATGTGTTTACCTCTTGATTGAGGATTGACAGAAACTTTTGCTCAGTGGCCGTAAGTTCGGCCTGTTGTTTCTCAAATGAGGCCCCAGATTCCTTTGCGGCACTGATTGAACCGCGCAACACATCAAGCCGCCTGGCCAGCTTGTCAAGTTCTGAAATCGCCCCGCCCGGGTCGAAGTCGAACTGATACCGTTCCTGAATGAGTGTTTCTGCCATAACCCAAAGGTACTATTATTGCCCGTTTTTTTTGCGCAAAAGCCCTGCCAAAAACAAAAACGCCCGTCCAGCCTTACGCTAAACGGACGCTAAACGATGTACAATTATGAAACTTGGCAGTGCAAACATACGCATTCGCACTGAAACAAAAAAGCCCGTCCGGTTCTCGTTCGGACGGGCCACATTTATCAAACAATAATTTCAACAGTCAGGCAGTGCAAAGGTAATTTGCCTATTTTGGAATACCAAAAATAAATC
>ERZ795059.999-NODE-999-length-33292-cov-7.790715_pt1 | contig 33292 bp, 32 predicted proteins | sample MGYA00375143_ERZ795059 | MGnify/ENA primary metagenome ERZ795059 (study PRJEB30188, sample SAMN05720168) | activated sludge metagenome | isolation source: Anaerobic digester | place: USA | collected 2015-01-07 ... | reverse complement strand
TTCAGTATCACACTACAAAGCAAAACACCGACTTGGTAGCCGATGTTTATAATACTGAAAATTTATGCGTCGTAAAATCAAACTTCTTTATCTTTATTCCTTATCAGTCAAGTTTTTTAAATTCAACTCCTTCAATGTTTTGTACTGTGTGGGATCAACTGTTTCCGTTGGCTCCGGTATTTCCTCATGCAATCGAGATTTTAATTCGGCGATTTCTTCTGGATTCATGTTTTTGAATTTATCAAGATTAGCCAAAACATTTGGTGCTTCACCAGCTTTTTTTAAAAAATCCTCTTCTTTCATAATAGTGTTTTTAATATTAATTAGTGGAACGACATTAGTATTATAGCAAAAATAGCAAAACATAAAAACCCCCATGCGTCGCAAAATATTGCGCCCCGCTATTTGAAATATTCAAACTAAATATATTTTCTCTCAATCAACGGATTGATTCTGGTAACCACTTCATAATTAATGGTTCCGATTTTCTCCGCGATTTGATCAGCACTCTGCCCCGCGCCCAGTAAAATCACATCATCCTCGTAAGCCACGCCCGGCAAATCAGTTAAATCCACCATGGTCAGATTCATGCAAATACGTCCTAAAACCGGGCAGGCCACTCCCCTAATCAGCACTTCCCCTTTATTTGAAAGACGACGATCATAGCCATCCCAATAACCAACCGGTAAAACGCCAAGAATCGTATCACGTTTGACTTGATGACTGTTGCCATAACCGACAAACGAGCCGGCCGGAATCTTTTTAATATGAATCAATTTAGTCTGCCAAGTCAAAGCCGGTTTTAATTGCACCTTATGCCCAAAATGCGGTTTTAAAGACTTGTCCGGCCACAAACCATACAAACTGATGCCCAAACGTGTCAGGCTGAAGGCGCCCAAATCTTGTAAAACCAAACTCGCGGCACTACAGGCAATATGATATTGTAAATTTGATTTTAACGCATCAAATTGTTCCCTAAGCGCTTTAAACTTATCCAGTTGTATGATTGTGTATTCCAAATTTTCTTCAGATGAGGCGAAATGCGAATAAACACCTTGCCAATCCAAAAACTTTTTCTCAACCAAAGACTGAGCCAAGCCTAAAGCCTCATTCGCCAAAACGCCGACGCGCCCGGCACCGGTATCCACTTTTAAATGAGTTTTTATTTTCTGATTGACTGACGCGCCATAATCATCCAATTGCTTCAACATTTCCTGATGATAAACCGGTAAAGACAACAAAGATAATTTATCAATGGGAATCGATTTTAACTCCGCCGGCGACCAAAAACTCAAAATAAAAATCGGGCAATTTACGCCCGCTTGCAATAATTGCAAAGCTTCTTCCAAAGAAACAACCGCCAAAATATCCACTTTATCCGCCAAAAATTTGGCCACTTCAAGCATCCCATGACCGTAAGCATTACTTTTAACCACCGCCATAATCGGCGTTTGGCTACTGAGTAATTTTTTATATTCTTGATAATTGTGTTGAATTGCCGACAAATCAACAATCACTTGACTGGAACTCATAAACGTTAATTGCTATTGGTAAAAGATTTTTTCCTTGATGCGCAGATCAATGTATTGCAAAGCGTTTTTATCAGCTGACTTTAAATAAAATTTATAGAAAACATGGAATTTTTTCAACTGGGACAAGACATCTTGATTCAAATCAAAATAGATATCAAAACCGTGCAGTGTTTTTACTTCCAAATTACGACTGATATCATCGCGGAAGGAAAAATCCACCGGTTTTAACAAATCATAAAATTTCAAATAACTGAAAACTTCCAAAATCTTTCCCAACGTTTCCGCTTGAATCGGAATGTTTTCATTGGCCGGACATTGCGGCTGCCAAGTTTTAATAATCGGATATTCTCCCAAACCGGACATATTGATAGTACCAAAAATCTTATTGTCGCGGGTTTCCATTGATTCAAAGAAAGAATTATTGGCTTTGACATCACTGATTAGACGGCCGTCACTTTCAAAAGCATAAAGCTTATTTTCACATTGCCAATAACCGGCAATTTCTTTATAACGCAATTCAATGCTGATGGTGTGTCGTTCCACCTTGCGAATCAGCACATCGGACAAACCGGAATCAAAAGCCAGTAAACGATTTTTCAATTCAATCTTATCCATCAAAAATAAATTACTTTCTTTAAATCCCCAGTGACGCTCTCGTAAAAAATCCTGGGCCAAACTTTTGACCGCATAATCATCGGCAATGTTCAGGACTTCCACGTTTTTAATGGTGAAAAATGAGGAAAACAAAAGCCAATAAGCAATCACCAATAAACTGATCATCAAAGATGCATAGAGTAAAAAGTCAGTAAAAGCCGCCCAATTCCAAGATGAGAAATCAAAACGTTTTTTACTCGGGCGGCGATCAAGAAAATACGGATTAGCCGAGACTCTTTGATGACGATGATACTTTAATAACGGTTTGTTTGAGTTTTTTTGCTGAAACATTGCGTTTCAATTTTTATTTTTGATTCAAAATGATTTTTTCACGATTGAAGAAGTATGGTTGTAAGGCTTTCGGTATATTGATATTACCATCAGAATCTTGATGATTTTCGACAAAAGCGATGATGGCACGCGCTAAGGAAATCGCCGTACCGTTTAAGGTATGGACAAAAGCTTTTTGATCGCCATCACTGTATTTGATATTCAAGCGACGCGCTTGATAATCAGTGCAATTGGAACAGCTGGTCACTTCGCCCCAATCCCCCAGCGGATGATTTTCATCGCGCTTCATGGTCATCCAAGCTTCCAAATCATATTTTTTGTAAGCCGGACCGCCCAAATCACCGCTGCAGATTTTAATCACGCGGAAAGGAATTTCCAAATCATTAAAAATTTCCATTTCGATTTCTTTCAATAACTCCAAAATTTCCGCTGATTGTTCAGGACTACTGTAAACAAACATTTCCAATTTACTGAATTGATGCACTCGGTACAAACCTTTGGAAGTACGGCCATAAGCGCCCGCTTCAGTGCGGAAACAATGAGATAAACCCAAATATTTCAAAGGCAAAAGCTCTTTATTCAAAACTTCTTCTTTATGATATCCGCCCAAAGAAATTTCCGCCGTGCCGATTAAACTGCTTTCTTCACCTTCGATATTATAAATTTGTTTTTCAGCGCCGCGCGGATTAAAACCGGTTCCCAAAATAACTTCATTCAAAGCCAAATCCGGCGTGCTAAACATTTGAAACCCAAATTTATTCACCACTTTATCTAAAGTGAATTGGATTAAAGCTTGTTCCAATAAGGCGATATCATTCTTTAAAAAATAAAATTTAGCCCCGGAAACTTTAGCGCCACGTTCAAAATCCAAATAATTATCATCCAACAATTCCGTATGATCTTTTGGTTCAAAAGCAAATTTTACTTCTTTCACGGAACGATAAATTTCCACGTTATCTTCATCGGTTGCGCCAATCGGACTATCTTCACTGGTTAAATTCGGGATTTCCAACCAGATTTTTTTAAATTCCGCCTGCGCTTCTTCCAATCGAGGCTCTTTTACTTTCATTTCTTCTTTAATTTGATTGACCTCGGCTGATAATTTTTCTTTTTCACTGTCCGTGGCTTGCGGGAATTGCTTGCTGATTTCGTTGCGCTTGGCCTTCAAAACATCCAATTCTTGAATCAAACGATTGCGCTCATCCAATAAATCATAAAAACGGCCAATGTCCACTTTGACATTACGAGCTTTAAGATTTTTTTCCACCAAAGCACGGTTTTCCTTTAAAAAATTTAAATCCAACATAATATTTATTCTTTATCTTGATTATTTTCTTGATTTTGTGACTTCGGACGCATTAACGGGAACAAAACCACGTCCCGCAAATTACTTTGACCGGTTAATAAAGTCAAAATTCTATCCACGCCCATGCCCCAACCGGAAATCGGTGGCATGCCATATTTCATGCAGTCAATAAATTCATCATCACCATACATTGCTTCTTCGTCACCTTCGGCTTGCGCTTGAGCTTGCTCTTTAAAACGTTCTTCTTGATCCAAAGGATCGACCAACTCGGAATAAGCTTTTACCAATTCCCAACCGTTAATAACCATTTGAAATTGATCAACCATGACCGGATTTTTATCATTGCGACGCGCCAACGGTTGCAGTTCCACCGGATATTCATACAAAAAAATAGGACCAAGTAATTTTGGACGTGAAACTTTTTTATAAATATAGTCCACCAAAGTGGAATAACTCATCTTGTCCGATTCCTCAATTTCAATACCTTTTTTGGCAATGATTTTACGTAATTCTTCTACGGTTTTCACTTCATTCAAATCAATTCCGGTATCTTTTTTAATCAATTCCACAAAACTGACGCGTGGCCAAGGGGTAGTAAAATCCACTTCTCTAAATTCGCCGTCCTTGCCCTGAATGGACATTTTTCGCGGCAAATTCAAAGTATCAAACAAATAATCAAACATTTTTTCAGTAAATTTGATATTGTCCTCAAAATTCCAATAAGCGCAATAATGTTCCAAATGAGTATGCTCCGGCAAATGTGACGGATCAAAACCTTCATTGCGGAACGCTTTTCCCAATTCAAAAATCTTTTCAAAACCACCGACAATTAATTCTTTCAAGGGCAGTTCGTGAGAAATGCGCAAATACACATCAATATCTAAGCCATTATTATGCGTGATATAAGGACGCGCGTTGGCGCCGGTCGGCGAATGCAACAAAGTGGAAGTTTCCACTTCTTGAAAACCCTCTTTCCAATAAAATTCACGAATCGCTTTAATGAATTTACTACGAAACAAAAATCGATTCATGGTTTCTTGATCACTGATCAAATCCAAATAACGTTGACGGTATTTCACTTCCTGGTCTTGCAAACCATGGAATTTTCCCGGTAATGGTTTCAAGGCCTTGCCCAAAAACATAAAATCTTTAACCAAAATGGTTTTCTCACCTTTATGAGTGACAAACAATTCCCCTTCCACACCGATAAAATCACCCAAATCAAAATGTTTTACAAAAAAATCATATTTGTCTTTGCCGACTTCATCCGCTTTAAAGGCGATTTGATAACGGCCGCTGTAATCCTGAATATGGGCGAAACATAGTTTTCCCATATCACGAATCAAAACCAAACGTCCGGCGGTTTTCACTTTTTCACCTTCCGCTAATTCAAAAGTATCCTTCAGTGAGCAATCTTTATCATAACGTTCAGGATAAGTTTGCACGCCCAATTTTTCCAAATCGCGTAACTTTTTCAAACGAATCAGCTCTTCATCGTTGGTATCAATGCCCGGATTAAAATTTTCGTCGGCCATAAAATTATTTATTTAATTTCTAAAATTTGATATTCCATTTTGCCGCTCGGCGTTTCCACCAAACACTTATCACCAACTTTCTTGCCCATTAAGGCTTGTGATAACGGTGATTGGTCGGAAATTTTCTTTTGTAAAGGATTAGCTTCGGCAAAACTGACAATTTCCAAATCCATTTTTAAATTATTATTGACGCAATTCACTAAAACCTTAGACCCCAAACCCACGCACTCAGTGTCCTGGCAAATTTCCACTATTTCCGCGTACTTCAAAATTTCTTCAATTTCTTTGATGCGCCCCTCATTAAAACCTTGAGCCTCGCGCGCTTCGTGATAGGAAGAATTTTCGCGTAAATCGCCCATATCTTTGGTTTTTTTGATGGTTTCGCTAATCGCCGGCCGTTGCGCGATGCGGTCTTCCAGTTCGGTTTTTAACTTGTCATAAGCGCTTTGCGTAATTTGTGCCATAGCAATCATTTTTTACTGGTTTAACTATCTAATTTTACTTGATTAAAGGGGATTTTTCAAGAAGCAATCACTACCCCGCCGATCACCTTCCCACCAGCCAAAAACACGGCTGACTGGCCCGGGCTGGGTGGTAATTGACCTTTTTGTAAGCTTAAAACAAAATGCTTTTTATCCTTTTTTAAAACTCCATTGGCCCATTTTTGCGCCGAGCGCAATTTGTATTTTATTTTTACCGGTAATTTTGGCACTGCGCCGGCCCATAAAATCTTCGTAAAACGCAATTCTTTCGGTTCCAAAACTTGTTTGTCGCTTTCATTTACCACATAAACGCGGTTTTTGTTGGCATCAATTTTGCTGACATACCAGGGACCGCCGCCCAAACCCAAACCCTTGCGCTGCCCGATGGTAAAAAACTGATGATTATCATATTTTCCCAAAACCTTATTACTACCCGCCTCAATAATTTCACCGCCTTTACGCTTTTTGATACTTTGTTTCAAAAAAGTGTTCAAATCATCGGCCGGCACAAAACAAATTTCTTGGCTTTCGCCAACCGGCAATAAACCCGTGGGCAATACATTTTTTGCCAATTCTTTTACCTCAGTTTTTACAAATTTGCCCAAAGGAAAAATCAATCGTTTTAAATAGGCTTGCGGTAATTGATATAAAAAATAAACCTGGTCCTTTTTCTCATCCTTGGCCGGGCTAAGATAAACATAATTGCCCTGCTTTTTTAAAAGCGCATAATGACCGGTCGCCACTTTTTTAATTTTTAATTTATCCGCCAGGTCCATCAATTCTTTAAATTTAAAAACGCGATTACACAAAATACAGGGGTTGGGTGTTAAACCACGAGCATAATCATCAACAAACGGTTTGATAACTCGTTTGGAAAAACTTCCACCGGATTTCAAACGATGCAACGGTACTTGCAAATAATCAGCGATTTTTTTGACATTAAGCCAATTATTTTTGGAAGCGTCACTTTTTAAATTATTCAAATAAACACCAATCACTTCATAACCTTGTTGGCGCAATAAATGCACACTAAAACTGGAATCAATGCCGCCGGACATGGCGAGCAATACCCTCTCTTTTTTAGATTTTTTCAAATTATTTTTGTTCATAAGCGATAATCACATTAGGCACGCTGGCCAAAGAATTATTAGACCATTTTACAAGATCACCGAGCACGCTCAAACCGCCGGAACTGCCGCCATCCAAATTCATTAAATTTTCAAGGCCCTCCAAATTCTGTCCCGCCCAAACCATCATGTCATACAAATTAAAATAAAAAGAATCCGTGCTGATCAAATAAATAAACTGCTCATCTTCACCGATTAAAGAACGACGCGCACCCTCTCCACCGTTATTTTTCAACAACATTTTCCCCTTGCTGATTAGCATTGGAAAATTTACCAAAATCTGTTCGTCATCTTTTAGAGTCTGTAAATTATTACTTGGTAAATATTGCAAAGATAATTTACCATTGGAATCAATGGTCACCGCGCCATCATAACTGTTATTGCCGGTCAAACTGATAATTTTACCTTTTCCTTTTAGCCATAAACCGCCGGTCGCCTTGTAATTTTCATCAAAAAATGAACCGTTGATTACCGCCAAAGCGTTTTGATTTTCAAAATGCCAAGCATTAACACTCAAAGGATTAACAACATTTTCTTGAATTTCAAAAATAAATTTATTTTTATTCAAACTCAAAACATTGATCCGCTCTTTTAAAACGCCATCTTTGTCGCGAACTTCAAAAACTTTCAAATGGGCGCTTTTACTGTTGTTTACTGCCGTCCAATCTGAATACAAATTTTGTTCAATGGTTCCTTGTTCTTCCAACGGCAAAACCGTGATTGTCCCATCACCGGAAAATTCACAAGCGCTAAAAACAAAAGACGACAAGAACAAAGTAATTGTTAAAAAATGTTTTGACACAAGTTTATTTTTTACCTAATAAAATGCCGGGAACATGATTATTATTTTCCGTTCTTTTCTTGCCGGCGTCACCAAAGTATACCAGTTGATTATGTGTAATGGAAGCGATACCCAGTTTCAAGCGCGTGGCATTGCTGGCATATAGAGTAAATAACTTATCGCCTTTTTTAATCTTTTGACCATATCGACAATGCATATGCATACCGGCATATTTATCTTTCGGCGTGCCTAAGTTCATACAAACGGCATTAATCGCCTTGCTGTCAATGTAAGTGATTTCCCCGGAATTATCCGCCAAGACCTGATATTTCACAACTTTCTTAATTACTTCTTCCGAAGACAAATCGGCCTTACCACCCTGCGCGACAATGATTTCGTTCATCTTTTCCCAAGCCTTACCGCTTTTAATTTGTTCTGTCGCCAATTTTTTCCCCTGTCCCTTACGACAAAAGCCCTTCAATTCCAAAAGTTCACCGGCCAAGTGAATCGCTTTGTTTTCCAAATCCATCGGACGATATTGATGTTGTTGTAAAACACGTAAAACATCACGCGCTTCCAAGGCCGGCCCAATCCCATGTCCTACCGGCTGTTTGGCATCACTCAAATTAATGCCAACCTTAATGCCAAAACGCGCCCCCAAACGCTTAAATTTATCGCCAACCAGCTTCCCGATTTTCAAATTGGGAACTTTCGCGCTCGGGCCAACCGGAATATCAATCATCAAATGATCCACCCCCATCGCCACTTTTTTAGCCATAATACTGACAATCATTTTATCATAAGGTTCCATCGCCAAAGGACGAGAAACGCGAATAATTTTGTCATCAGCCGGCGCCAAATTCAAACCGCCGCCCCAGACCATACAGCCATTGGTTTTTCTAACGATTTTTTTGATTTCTTCCATGGAAAACGAGACCGGCGCTAAAACTTCCATCGTGTCGGCAGTACCGGATGGCGAGGTTATCGCGCGGGACGAGGTTTTGGGAATAATCAAACCCAAAGAAGCGATAATCGGAATTACCACCATGGTCGTGCGGTTGCCAGCCAAACCGCCAATACAATGCTTATCCACGACTTTCTCGGGCAAGTTGATCATCTCACCGGTTTCAGCCATTGCTTTGGTTAAATAATACAATTCATCTTCAGTATAAGGACGAACAAAACTGGACATGGCGAAATAAGTCAACTCAACCTCACCCATTCGTCCTTCCACGATATCACTCATAATGGAATGAATTTCCTCATATTTTAAATCCTCACCACGCATTTTGCGCTTGATGGCTTCAATTGATAAAGGACGAGAAACCAAATTCAATTCCACGATATCCTCAGACTCCACATCAAATTTATCAGTGATTTCTTTGTAAATACCAAGATACCCCGGTTTTAAAGTGCTGGAATATTCAATATCACAAATCAATTCTTTCTTTTTGGAAAAAACGATTTGCACCTTATCGCCGGCTTGAATGCCATAATGAAAAGCCTCATCTTCACGAATCGCCGCGACCAAACGTCCGCCGGTGGAAAATCTGATGTTTTTCGTTTTTAGAAAAAATCCCATAGCTTTATTTTAAATTTAAATTAAAAAACACTAAATCTTTCCCCAATATTCAACCGCTTGAGCCAATTCTTTATATTCAGGCAATTTAATCGCTTTATTGAGAGAAATGCCACGCATCACCGCTGACACTGATTGCCAGGCCGCGCGCGCCCCCGCCCCGCTTCCCAAAGGATGACCGTGCACACCGCCCCCGTAGTTCATCACACAATCATTTCCCAATATTTTATGGAGTTTTTCAGTCATTCCCGGATGTAAACCACCGGACGCGATTGGCAATACCGGCTTCAAACTTCCCCATTTGGCGGTCAACATCTTATTTATTTCCAAAATATCTTCCTTCTTTCCTTCCATTTTCCCCACCACCGTTCCGGTATGCAATTGATCAATACCGGCCAAACGTGCCAATTCGGCCAAAACATACATGGTATAACCGTGTTTTTCGTTCTTGGTGAATAAACTATGCCCGGCGCGGTGTCCATGAATAATCAAATCAAAATTGGCTTTGCGCAACAATTGCACATTATCCAAACCAACCGAAACAATATCCACCATCACGCATTTACCGCCTTTCTTTTGCACATATTCAGCGCGATCAAACATCACATCCATCGGTCCGGTCACGTTGAAAACATGCACTTTTTTACATTTTGTTTCTTTTTCCACTTTTCTTTGCATTTCCATTACATAATCAACGCGATCTTCAAAACGATTAAAAGTCATATCAGTCAAATTCTCATCGTCTTTAATCAAATCAATGCCGTTTAACCAAACGTTATAAGCGACTTCAGCATGTTCTTTGGCACTCAAACCGACTTTTGGTTTGATGATACATCCCAAAATAGGACGTTTATAAATTTCCAACATTTTTCTCACCCCATTGATACCATATTTTGGTCCTTGAAAAGAATTACTGTAAGCATTTGGAAATTGGATATCCAATAAACGCAAATTTTTAATCAATTTCATGCTGAAAATATTACCCAAAATGCTAGAGGCCAACTGCGGAATACTGCCCAATTCAAATAAATCCAAAGGATACGCGATATGAACCAAATGTTTGTTGGGATCAACCTTATAAACCTTGGCACCCAATTTTTCCGCCACTGACGGACGCAAAGTCGCCAAATCCGTCCAAGTCCCGATTGATGATTCAGCGGCGATTTGCTCGGCCGCTTGCTTAATCGGCAAAGTGGATTCAACATAAAAAGTGCACAGCAAGTGCTTTTTTGGATCCGGATGTGTCCCTAAACGTAAATAGCCCATAGTATTTTTTTATTTTTAATGATTTTTCTAACTGATATTATACCGAATTTTCACCAGACTGACAAACAGAGTTAAATTTTCCTAACCACATAACAATTATCAGTAATATCATAACCGTTAAAAGCAAAATGTTTTCCTAGAGAAGTTCGATTTTGACTATTAAAAATATATTCCTTATGCATATGACTGATGGTCAACGAATAATTACTGATTGCCCCATCATTTCCCGGAATAATAATCTTTTTAACTCCTCTGGCTTGTAAGCCCGGGGTTATTTTATTGATAAAATTCTCAATAAATTCCCCAACATTCACTTCGTGTTCTCGTGGAATATCAAAAGCACGTAGTAAGGCCACTTTGTTGTTATCTTTATCCTCAAGCTCAAACACCAAAACCGAACCCAAAAATTCTTTGTTATCGCTGTCTTGTTCAGCAATGAACTTATATGGCACCAAGTTAGGATGGCGCGCCAGCAATGGATATTCAGCGGTATAACAAACATCAGCCAAATAACCGGACATCTCACCAATAAACCCACGATCCGGACAACATTGAATCTTAAAATTCCCTTTACCTGAATCCAAGGCTTTCATCTTATCCGCCACTTCCTTTAACTCCTTATATTGTTTATTAAACACAAGTCTCATAGTGAATTTACTATCAAGCTTGTTACTCTCTTTAATCTTCTGCCAAGCTTCATCGGTCCAATACTTCTCTTTATTGTCTTTCTCAGTGTTTAAAATATGATCTTTGGCAAAGTTATCTATCAAATCCAGCAAATGCAAAATCCCCAAAGCGTTTAATTCACCTTGCATGGAAGTACGAATACGCTCCACCCGATCAACTGTACCATAACCTTGATCCAACATTTTTCTAAACACAATTTTACGTAATTCATCTTGTAAACCGGAACGCTCTATCATGGATTTATCTAAATCCAACAATTGCAACAATAATTCATCATAAGACTTGGATTTTATCTCTCCCTTTTCTTTAATTTCTTTAAAATCCAATTTTTCCAAATTAGATATTATTAACATTAACTTTTCTCGTTGTTGCGCAATATATTGATTATCTGTTTTGTTTTCCAATTCTTTAAGTTTCGCCTGAATCTTTTCAATCACCGATTTTTTTAAAGATAAAAACTTATCTTTATCTGCGGTTTCAGTAGAAAAAATCTTTAAAACATCTTTTTTCAAAATATTATATGAGCTGTCCGGTTTTTCTAAGTTGCTTTTATCAAATTCATATTCCACCTTATTGGCTTGTAGTTTAAATGACTTATATTCTTCCGGTGTGGGTGCATATTCACCACGAGAATAATTATAACTGTCTTCTTGATAATAATCGTCGTCATCATAATTATTATTATCATAATCATCATACTCTGAATAATCATCATCTTGAGATAAATTACCTTGTTCCCCGGATTTTTCAGTTGCTTTTTCCGAATAAGCAATAAAATCTTGAATAATTTGGTCAAATGGCGGGCGCCCGGTATCAAAACGATGAGTGTTTTTACCGGTAATCTGCGACAATAAAGTAATTTCAAAATGACTTAAAGTCTTTAAGTATTCTGCCGTAATCTCCTGACTGGAAAAAACTTTCTGCTGCAAAGTTTTGTATTTTTTCTCCAAAATTTCCAAACTGGTGATTTCATCTTCATATACCTGCTCAGGCGGAAGATTATCCAACTTCCCCTTATTGAAAAGTTGTAAATTTCTAAAGTACTCATATAATAAAGTGTTTTTTGCCAAACCATATTTTTTAACAAATTCCGTGGTGATTTCAAAATCAATGTCATTGACATTAAATAATTCATATTTATTCAAATACTGCAAAAACTCACTGGTTCTGTCGTATTCATTATGTGTAAAAGCATTGCGTTTTTCATCACGCTCTTTGGATTTTGGCAAAAAATCAAGGAATTCATTGACCGGTTTTTCACCTAATTTTTCTTGCCAATCCGTTTTTTCACCAAAGTGCAAGTAAAGTGAGTCGCGGATGGGGTCGTCAGGATATTTTTCTTTAAATTTCTTACAAATATTTTCTAAGCCAAAAGTGTTTTTAATAATTTTTAAATTTTCAATCAAAATATTTTTATAATTAAGTAAAAGAAAAAAGAAAATATCATCTATATCTTTATTATCAAGACCCCTGAAGTTTTGTAAATATTTAGCTACCAATTCACCTTTCCCCACATCGATCAATTTAATTGCCACTTCTTTATCCAACCCCCTGAAACTTTTTAAATGATTAGCTACATAATCGACTTTTCCTTTCTCAATCAATTTCTTAGCTATTTCTTTGTCCAACTCAACAGAAAAACGATAAAAAAACTTAACTACATAATCAAAATATCCATTCTCAATCAATTTCATCACTGAATCCTTATTTAAACCACTAAATTCTTCTAAATTATTAGCCACCGCCCAAATTTCCCCACTCTCAATCAATTTCGTCGCCACCTCACTATTCAAATTTTTAAAACATTGTAAATGTTTATACACAGATTCACTTTGTCCGGTCTCTATTAATTTCATTGCTATTTCTTCATTCAAAACCAAACCACTAAACTTTTCTTTATTATTAAGCACATACTGACCTTTGCCCAATTCAATCAATTTTATGGCCACTTCTTCATCCACCCCATCAAAATCATATATATTTACGTAATCAACTAGCCCGGTCTCTATTAATTTCATTGCTATTTCCTTATTCAAAACCAAACCACTAAACTTTTCTTTATTATTAAGCACATACCAACCTTGGCCCAATTCAACCAATTGCATGGCTACCTTATTACTCAAATCAATAAAACTTTTTAAGTTTTTAGCCAGAAATTTACTTTGTCCAGTCTCTATTAATTTTGTTGCTATTTCTTCATCCAAAATTAAACCCTTAAACTTATACTGATTAGTCCAAACCCAACTAGTGAAAACCCAACCAGCTTTTCTAGCCTCAATAAGTTTCATGACCACTTCTCTATGATCCAAACCACTAAAATTATCTAAATATATAGGCACATATTCACCTTCCCCCATCTCAATAAGCTTCATCGCGATTTCCTTATGCGAAAATTCCGGAAATTCATCCAAATGCCAACAAATATAATCAGCTCCTTTTTCTTTAATAACTTTTGATAGTTTTTCCTCTAAAGATAATTCTGGTTTTATTTCTTGTGCCGCTTCTAAAAACTCACCTTTTTCCATATTAAAATATTTTCATTTAAATATTATTTAACCCTAAAACCACTCCCCATACTCACGCTTCACCACTTTGGCCACGTCTTTTGGTTTAACTAAACCAAACTCGGTAATGTAAGCGGTGATAAACTCCGGCGGAATCATATCAAAAGCCAAGTTAATCAGTTTTAAACCTCTCGGGGGTTTGGCCCAAATCTCTTTAGGTTCGCGCTCTTCGATTTTTATATAAGCGCCACGCTTTAAATCTGATTCAATTTTCAACAAAGAAGTGGCGATATAAACGGGAATCCCCGAATGATAAGCACTCAAAGCAATTCCATAACTGCCGATTTTATTGACGCAAGCCCCGTCCAGCGCGATCGCGTCACAACCCAAAAATACTGATGAAATATCCAAATCTTTACCGCTAAAATGACTGATCAAATATGCCGAAGCCCCATCCACCAACATCGTGTTGGGCAAACCGGCTTTGCGCAAATTCTCACTGGTAATACGTCCCTGAAACAAGGGACGTGTTTCATCATTAAAAACTTTAAATTTACGTTTCTTGTAAGCTTCAATTAAAATTCCCGTCACCATGGAAGAATGACAATGAGTAAAGACCTGGTCGCCACGACTGATCAATTTTTGACCGTATTCGGTAACGCTTTTCTTGTGCTCGTGCAGTAAATTCAAAAAATATTTCCCCCAATAATCACTTTTTTTCGCTAAATCTTGGGCTGAGCTTAAAGTATTATCTTTTAACAATTTTTGATAAATAAAATCCAAGGCGTTGCGGGTCAGGGGCTCGGTTTCACGCAAATTTGCCAATTCTTCTTTGAATTTTTTAGCGGATTTTAAAATTTCCAACGGAGAAACTTTGTCGGCAAACGATCCGACATAAACACAAAAAAGCTTGATGCTTTCCTTCGCGACGTTGGTGGCGCCTTGAATTTTAATATCTTCAATATCATCCATCACTTTTTCGATTTTTTTCAAAGTTTGTTTTTTGTTTTTAAACATATTTTTAAATTTTTATTTCTTCACCCAAAACCGGCATCAACACTTCAGTCCCCGGTTTTAATTTTAAAATTTCCGCACGCAAAACCTCCATTTTTTCCGGCTGCCCATGCACCAAGAAAACCTTTTTCAGTTTTGGCATCTTTTCAATGTAATTTAACAAATCCAACTTATCGGCATGCCCGGACAATGAATCCAAAGACTCAATTTGCGCCTTTACCGGCACCAATTCTTTGAAAATCATCAAATCACTGGGCTGCTCCAACAATTGTTTGCCCAAAGTCTCGCCGGCCATAAAGCCCACCACCAAAACCAAGTTCTTGGAATTGGGCAAATGATGCATAAAATGGAAAATCATCCGGCCACCGGACAACATTCCCGAACCGGCAATAATAATCGCTTGGCCTTTGTAACCATTAAGCATTTTTGATTCCTCAATTCCTTCAATGTAATTGATATATTCCGCTTTAAACGGATTTTTGCCGCGTTTATAAAATTCCTGACGACTTTCTTCATCAAAATATTCTTTGTAATCTTCATAAACTTCCACCATTTGATTGGCCAGCGGACTATCCACGAAAATCGGGATTTTCGGCAAGCGCCCCTGTTCCATCAGCCAATGCAAAATATACAAAAGCTCTTGCGTTCTTTCCAAAGCAAAGGCCGGAATCAAAACCTTACCACCACGCTCATAAACATCCTTAATCAACCACACAAAATCATCAAAAACCGTGCTGATATCGGTATGAACGCCATTGCCGTAGGTGCTTTCGCAAATCAAATATTCCGCTTCGGTGTAAATATCCGGATCTTGCAACAAAGGCATAAAACGGCGGCCGTAGTCGCCGGTAAACAATAAGGTTTTATTTTGCCCGTCATCCTCATCTTTAAATTTCAAAACAATCTGCCCGGACCCCAAAATATGACCGGCATTATGAAATTCCGCTTGGATATTTTTATCCAATTGCAATTCCTCGTAATATTTGACGCCAATCACGTTTTTCCAGGCGTATTCCACGTCCGTGTCTTTGTAAATCGGTTCGGTAATCGTGCCATAAACTTTATAAATCTGAGCGGCCGCCTGCGCTTGCAGCTTGGCGGCATCCAAAGCAATCAATCGTGATAAATCTTTAGTCGGTTTGGTGCAATAAACCGAGCCTTTAAATCCTTGCTTATACAAATTGGGAATATTTCCACAGTGATCCAAATGCGCGTGTGACAACAAAACCGCATCCAACATTTCCGGATCAAATAAAAAATTGCGGTTATAGATCAAATCGCTATCCGAATTAGTCTGTTTAAAACCGCAATCCAATAAAAAATTCTTGTTGTTTATCGTTAACAAATGCTGGGAACCGGTCACTTCCTGGGCCGCTCCGCAAAATTTGATTTTCATATTTTGTTTTTAGATGTTTATCCGATAAATGCTAAAAATATTATAACAAATTTTTATCATTTGGGGAAATTGATTGCGTTTTTTTTTTACACATTCCCGCCCCTCTTAATTTTTATGACGCCCATTGGGCCGAGGAGGTTAAAATTTTGAGGTGAGTTTGAGTTAATACGAAAACGAACCCAAAATTTTCCGTTCGGACCAGGAGGGCGAAAGAAAAATTAAGAGGGCGGGACACCAATAAACAACGCGCAAAAACAAACATTAATCTTTTTTGAGTAACGCCAAATACGCGCTTTGCGGTAATTTTACTTTACCGAACTGCGCCATGCGCTTCTTGCCTTCTTTTTGTTTATTTAAAAGCTTCATTTTACGAGTGACATCGCCGCCGTATAGTTTGGCGGTCACGTCCTTACGCAACGCCGAGATCTTTTCCGAAGCAACGATTTTCCCGCCCAAAATCGCCTGCACTTTAATGACAAACAACTGACGCGGAATCACTTCTTTCAATTTCTCCACAATGCGCTTACCCTCACGGTGTGCCGCCTCACGATAAACCATAATGGACAATGCTTCCACCGGCTCTTCGGCAATATAAATCATCAAACGAACGATATCGGCCGCCTGATAACGAATAAATTCATAATTAAACGAGGCATAACCGGAACTGATACTCTTCAACTGATCATAAAAATCCACAATTACTCCGGACAAAGGTAATTCATATTTCAAAACGACACGGTTTTCCTCATAATCATTCAAACTGTCCAAATAATCCGTGCCCAAATAAACGCCATGGCGATCTTGCGCCAACTGCATAATCGCGCCTAAAAACTTTTGCGGCGTGACGATTTCAGCGCGCACCATCGGTTCTTCCACCATTTCAATGCGCGTCGGGTCGGGCCACTGCGCCGGATTGGAAATCAAAACCTGTTTATCATTTAAAATCTGATCTTTGGAAAAGTTTTTGCCAAAAGACAAAACATCACCGCGCGACGTCACTTTATAAGCGACGCTCGGCACGGTCACAACCAACTCCAAGTCGTATTCGCGCGTCAAACGCTCCTGAATAATATCCAAATGCAATAAACCCAAAAACCCGCAACGAAAACCGCTACCCAAAGCCAAGGAATGTTCCGGTTCATAAACCAAAGAAGCGTCGTTCAATTTCAATTTTTCCAAAGCATTGCGCAATTGATTGTGTTTATCACCGCCATCGGTAAAAAAACTGGCAAACACCATCGGTTTGACATCTTTATAACCGGCCAATGCCGGCAGATTCGCCGAATGATTTTTCAGAAAAATCGTATCACCGACTTTACACTGCCCGATTTCTTTAATCCCGCTAATCACATAACCGATTTGCCCGGAATGTAAAACTTCTTCCTTTTTCAAATGAGGCGTAAAAATCCCCACTTCCAAAACCTCACTTTCCATGCCGGTGGCGTTCAAATAAATCGTCTGTCCGGGGCGAATTTCGCCGTCAAACACGCGAATATAATTAATCACGCCCTTGTATTCATTAAACACCGCATCAAAAATCAAAGCGCGAAAATCGGAATAATTATCTTTAGGTGGACTGACTTTATCAATCACGCGTTGCAAAACCGCCTCAATTCCCTGGCCGGTCTTGGCGGAAATCGCCAAAATATCTTCATCTTTACAACCAATCAAATTAATGATTTCTCGCTTCACTTTTTCCACGTTGGCCATTGGCAAATCAATTTTATTGATTACCGGAATGATTTCCAAGCCCTGATCCAAAGCTAAATATAAATTGGTCAAAGTTTGCGCTTGAATACCCTGAGTGGCGTCCACCAACAACAAAGCCCCTTCCACGGCCGCCAAAGATCGCGAAACTTCGTAATTGAAGTCAACATGGCCGGGGGTGTCAATCAAATTCAAAATAAAAGTTTCATTTTTGTATTGATAAGCCATGGTCGCCGGCTGCAATTTGATGGTAATACCCCGCTCGCGCTCCAAATCCATCATATCCAAAAGTTGCGCTTTCATTTCTCGCTCGGAAACGGTACGCGTCAATTCCAAAAAACGATCCGCCAGGGTCGATTTTCCATGATCAATGTGCGCGATGATGCAAAAATTACGAATTTTGCTTTTTTCCATAAAAAATATGTTTTACACGTTTAATTGCTTTGTTTTCCCATTCATTAAATTCGGGAACATTCAACAGTTTAATGATTAAATAATAAACGATTCCCCCCAAAAGTAAAGAGACCATAATTTGCCCGATCACCTGCCAAACCGCCGTCAAATCAAACCACGTCCCCCAAATTATCTTATAAGTCTGAATACTCGCGGCCATCGCTCCGGTGGCGATCAAATTTTTAATGACAAAACGCCACAAATCATAAGTTTTACTGCGATTATCCCCGATTTTATGACGTAACCACTTCCATAACAAAACCAATTGAATGGTGTTGGAAATGGTAAACGCTAAAGCCAAACCTAAAACCCCGAGCGTCTGACTATGCAGATATTCGTGCAAAAATGAAGGTACCGGTAAATTGATTAAAGTATAACTCAAGGTGACATTTAAAAAAGTGCTGACCAAGGCGATTAAAAACGGCGTGACTGTATTTTCCAAAGCGTAAAACGCCCGCACCAATAACGGGATGAGGCTTTGCGCCAATAAGCTCAAAGCAAAGATTCCCAAAGTTTCCATGGTCAAAATGGTGGCGTTCCAATCAAATTTACCGCTTCCCAAAACCAAACGAACAATTTGGGCGCGCAACAAAATAAAAATAACCGTTGCCGGTAAAACAAAAAATATTACCTTTTTGACGGTAATATAAAACAAATCAAAATATTTTTCCCACTCGACGCTTTGGTAATAATTGGACAACAAGGGGAAGGCGGCGATCGCGAAAGGAATGCCAATCAAACTCAGAGGCAAAGCTTGCAAGTTATTGGCGAAGTTGAAAACGCTCAAGCTACCGACGGCCAAGGTGGTGGCGATGGTCGTGATGTAAATCAAATTGATTTGCGACAAAGCCAAAGTTAAAAAGCGTGGCAAAGACATTTTCAACAACAATTTCATATCACCGTTACCCTGCTTTACCAAAAAGTGATACTTATATCCCATGGAACGCATCGCGAACCAATTTAAAACCAAATGGAAAAACGCCCCGACAATCACCCCGAAAACCACGCCTTTAATACCATAAATCGGCGCCAAAAAGAAAATACCGGCAATAATGCCGATATTGTAAAACAAAGGAGCCAAACTATAAATAACAAATTGTTTGTAAACTTGCACCGCGCTCCCAAAAATACTGGACAAACCAAGCAACAAAGGACTCAAAAACAAAAATCTGGTCAAATAAACCACTTGCTCCATTTGGGCGTCGCTAAAACCGGGAGTCAAAACTTTCATCACCGGCTCGGTGAAAATCAAAAAAATCAAACTGATGGCGCCAAAAACCAAAATATACAAATTCACCATCTGATTTAACAATTTCCAGAATTTGTCACGCCCGCTCTCCTGACACAAATATTTGCTCATAATCGGAATCAAACCGGCTGAAACCACTCCTAAAATCAACAAGTTCATAATAAAATCAGGCAAACGGAAAGCGGCGTAATAAACGTCCAAGTCGGCGCCCGCCCCGAAAAATCTGGCCAATAAGTGATCACGCAAAATCCCTAGAAACTTAGTTAAAAGGGAAAAGACGCTGATAATAATCGCGGCAATGGATACGCTATCAATCTGAGCCAATATTTTTTTAAGCATTCTTAAATTGAGTTATTTCCTTAGCAATTACAAAGGCCTCATCACTTTTCAACTGCAAAACTTGCAATTTCGGACAGAGTGTACGCAAATATTTCAAATCATTCCACAGAAATCCGAAAATAATATCACTGCGACTACCAATCGCCCCGCCCAAAACCACCAAATCCACGCACGGCATCAAGGCACTATAAGCGCCAATATATTTTAACAAACGACGACGGAAAATACGTAAAGCCAAATCAGCGCGCTTGCACTTCTTTAGCATTTCTTTTTTGGCGGTATATCCGGGAACTTTATAATTATTCAATAATAAAACATCCCGAAAATCCTTGCAACCGCTGATTCCCAACCACCCCGAATCTTTGTTTAACAAATTCTTAACATCCTCCAAAGAATATTTCAGTTTTTCCTGCAAATAAATCACGATTCCGGGATCAATATCACCACCCCGCGTGGACATCATCAAACCTTCCATGGGCGTAAACCCCATGCTGGTGTCAATCGGACGGCCGTTCTGAATGGCGGTGATACTGCAACCGCTCCCCAAATGGCAAGAAATCAAATTCACTTTATTTTTTGGTTTACGCAATAATTTTGCGGCTTGTTCCAATAAATGTTGATGAGATAAACCATGAAAACCGTAACGTTGAATCCCCTCTTTTTCATATAAATCATAAGACAAAGGATAAACTTTGCTTTCCTCCGGCAAATCAGCATAAAAAGCCGTATCAAACATGGCGTAATGCTTGGCTTTTTTAAACAAAGCCATACTTAATTTGATGATTGCCAAGGCGGGCGGATTATGAAGCGGCGCCAAATGTGACACCTTTTCCAAATCTTTCAAAACCGTTTTATTCAAAACCGTCACAGACTGATATTTTTTACCGCCATGCACCACGCGATAACCGATCTTATCAATATCAAATAAAAATTTTTCCGCTTCCAAAATCATTTGCACGCATTTTAAAGCACAGTGATAATCACCGATTTCATTGCAACCGATGGAACGATGAATGATTTCTCCGTCAAACACCTGGTAATCGGTTTTATTGTTGCCTTCACCGATTTTTTCCACGTTTCCCTCTAATAATTTGTGCAATTTCTGATCAAACACCGTGAATTTCAAGGATGAACTGCCGGCATTTAAAATCAAAATTTTGTTTTTCTCCATATTGATATTTTTTAAAATACAAATAAACCCGAAATAAGGCTATTAACAGTATAGCAAATTTAAAAAAAATTATAAAATCAACATCGCGTCACCGAAACTGAAAAAATGATATTTCTTCTGAACAGCGATTTTATACAGATTCAAAAGCTCGTCTTTACCGGTCATCGCCGAGACCAACATTAACAAAGTACTTTTTGGCAAATGGAAATTAGTAATCAAACCGTCCAAAATTTTAAAATGATAACCGGGATAAATAAAAATCCCAATCTCTTCCGTTAAAATATCAGGCAGCTTCGCCAACTTTTCCGGGCTATAATTTAAATACTTGGCAACCAATCCTTCCAAAACGCGAACGGTCGTCGTCCCTACGGAAATAATGGGCCGGCCGACTTTTTTCGCTTCCAAAATTTTCAGTAAAGTTTTCTTATCAATCATACCCAACTCCGAATGCATTTTATGTTGGGTAATATCTTCATGGCGTACCGGACTGAACGTTCCCAAACCCACGTGCAGTGTCACTTTCGCGAACTCAGTGCCGGCGTTTTCCAAACCCTTCAGCAAACGCTGCGTAAAATGCAAACCGGCGGTGGGCGCGGCAACCGAACCTTTTTTACTGCTATCGGCGTAAATCGTTTGATATTGTTTTTTCAACCATTGCTTGATGTGAGTATTACTCTGCTCAATCTTGATATACGGCGGTAAGGGAATCAAACCGGTCCGATTTAAAATTCGCCCCAATTCCGGCTCATGATAATTAAATTCCACCAGCCAGCGTTGCTCATCAACCGGCTCCAAAATTTTCGCTTGCAAATTACTGTGATGAAAACGAATAATCATCCCCGCTTTTTTGTTTTTTCCTTTTAATAAAACTTCCCACAAATTATCATTCATTTGTTTCAATAAAAAAATCTCAAACTTGCCTTCGGTGGCTTGCTTTTGTCCAAGTAAACGAGCGGGAATAACTTGGGAATCATTGAAAACCAAAAGGCTACCGGCCGGCAAATACTTTTTCAAATTATAAAAGTGATCATGCTTTGTTTCTTTTTTGTCACGTTTATAAACCAAAAGCCGGCAATGATCCCGCGGGACAGCCGGCTTTTGGGCGATTAGCTTTTCTGGCAGAATAAAATCGTAATCGCTTAGAGAGTACATATTTTTTAGAATAAGTTTTTATCGTCGTTGATGCTCCAATCGTCATTGATCGCCGGAATTTCACTGATATCGGTGATGGCCGGACCAATCTTGTAATTGGTAAAATAATGATTTTCCAAATCATCAATCATGCTTTCCCAATCTTGGCCATAAATTTGTTCAGCCAAAGAAGCGCTCACCGGACGTAAAATTCCTCCCGGCGCGACGTAAAAGATTTCCGCCACACTTTCGGTTGTAATTAAACGATAGCCAGGTTTATAAGTAACATTACCACCAATGGTAATTTCACCGACTTCTTCCAAAGTTTTTTCAGCGGTCACTTCACGATCGCCAAACCAACTCTTGAAAGTTCCTTCGGTCGGGAAAATATAACGTTTCTTATCGGCTCCCAAATAATAAATCCAAGTTTCACTGTCACTGATTTTAACCTTAAAAACATTGGCAAAATCTTTTTCAATCGCATCGCGTTGCTCCGGCGTGACATTTTCATCGGTTTTTCCCCAATCACAGGCACTCACCACAAACAAGGCCAACAACGGAATCATCGCGAACAAAATTTTGTTTAAGTTCATAATTTTTTATTTAATCATTAGCTTATGAAATAATTCAATAAAACGTAGCCACCACCAAAAATCAACAACGCCACTCCCCCGACAATCGCGAATAACAACAAAACCCGCTTAAATGTACCCAGTAATCCGGATTTGATTTTTTTTAAAGAGACTTCTTCTTTAATTTCATCCAATAACTTTTTCTGCGGCTTAGCTTCCGTCTCCGGCTTATAAATCTCTTTTAACTCATTTTTGTAAAATTGTCGAGTCCAATTATCCATTTTTTTGATTTTTAGTTGATGATAGTGCCGGTAAATTTTTCAAAACCCAAGAATTGTCTGATGGTTTTAATATTCTTACCGTTCAAATAATACAAAGACATGCCGGATTTGGCAGCCAATTTGCTGGCTACCGGATCAAACGGCAAGTGACGGCCCGGCTGCCACGCGTCATCACCGTGGAATATTTTGAAATATTCTTGCCACGTTAAACTCTCAAACTTTTTGGCTTTCGGGTTGTTACGTGGGTCGCTGTCATAAATGTAATCGGTATCAGATAAATTGATCAAATTGGAACAACCCAATTGTTTGGCAATCAAAGTGGAAACATAATCCGTGGAAAAACCCGGCTTCCAACCGCCGCAAATAAACAGATTATTCTTCGCCCAAGTTTTGATTTTACGCGGATCTTCAAAAACTTCCGGTTTATCGGCAAACAAAAAGTTCAAAAACAAAGCGTTGATGCGGGTCGCTTGAATTCCCAAATAATCCAGTTGCTCATCGGTATATCCAAAGTGACGACCGGCTTCTTGGTAAAAACGCGCCGTCTTTCCACCACCCATCACCAAAACAAAACGATAACCTTGTTCCAAATAATCTTCAATCAATTGCTTCCACTCTTTGATAAAATCCAAATTAAACTGACCGGTGCTTTTATCGAAAATCAAAGAACCGCCCAAAGAAATCACAAAACTGCGATCACTGTCGCTATGCTCACTTTTTACGATTTTCTTCGCGACTTTTTTAAGAGAAGATTTTTTTACACTCACGGACTTACTTTTTGCAACTTTTTTCATAAACTCAATTTATTTAATTATTATTTATTGTATTTATTGGCGTGTTCCGCTTCTAACGCCCGGTATAGTTGTTCCAGCAATATCAGTTTAGCCAATTGATGATTAAATGTTAAGGGGCTCAAAGCCAGCCTAAAATCGCAGGCGGCGCGCACGCTCGGCGGCAGACCGTAAGGACCACCGATTAAAAACCTCCAATGCCGACGCGAATCACTTTGAATAAATTTGGCAAAATCCTCGGTGTCATACATTTTACCATCCAAATCCAAAGCGACAAAATAATCATCATCTTTCTTTTTATCCAAGATCTTTTGCCACAATGGCAATTCCGCTTTCCAAATTTCTTCCGCTTGCTCCCGTTGATAAATATTACCGGGAGACAACTCTCGTTGCTCCACGTCCGCCCATTTGCTTAAGTAAACAACGTATTGCTCTTGCAAATCTTTCCACAATTGATTTTTATCCGATTGCATGGAAACAATCGCGAATTTATATTTGGCCATAATTATGAATTTTTACTTAATTGTCCGCAAGCCCCACCGATTTCCTGGCCCAAAGAATCTCGCCAAGTATAATGAATATTCTCGGCTTTCAATAAAGCCTCCAAGCGACGCAATTGCTCGGCTGAGCTGGATTGAAAATCCGCCGCCGAATGCGGGTTATAAGGAATCATATTAACATGCAATAATTTACGCTCGGATTTTTTAATTCTTTCCACCACCAAACGCATTTCCTCAACTGAATCATTTAAATGTTCAATTAAAATATATTCCAAAAATAATTTGCGGCGATGTTTGCCAAAATAATAATTAATACTGTCCCACAGCTGATTCAAGCTATAAGTATTGGCAATGGGCATAAGTTTCTGCCGAACAGCGTCGCTGCCGGCGTGCAAAGAAATCGCCAAATTCACCGGCCAATCCAAATCGGAAAACTCCTTAATTTTGTCCGGTAAGCCGGCCGTGGAAATGGTAATATGACGATGTCCGATACCATAATTATCATGCAAATATTCAATCGCTCGCTTCACTTCCGGCCAGTTAAGAAAAGGCTCGCCCATGCCCATGAAAACCAAATTTTTAATACTGTCCGCCTTGCCGTTTTGGTTCAAATAAATCAACCATGCTTGAAATTGCTCAATTATTTCCTCGGCCGTTAAATTACGAATAAAACCGCCTTGTCCGGTGGCACAAAACTTACAATTCAGCGGACAGCCCAACTGCGATGACAAACAAATCGTATCGTAATTATGATAACGCATCAGCACCGTTTCCACCCACTTATCGTCGTCGCCGTATTTAATGATCGCTTTGGCGGAGCGGCGGTCGGCGCTTTCCAAATATTTAATTTCCGTGACATTATGCAAAGCCGGTAAATCATTTTTCAAAGTCTTAGGCCAAGTTAACAAACCTTCAACGTTCGGCCAAGCTTTCAAGTCCCGGGAAAAATAATAATCCAAAAATTGTCGCCAGCGATAAGCGGGCGCGCCCTGCTCTGCCAAATGTTTTTTTACATCCGGTAAATTAATCATCTTGTTTATCTTCTTCTAAAACTAAATCTTGAAAATGTTCATACAATTCTTTGGCCTTGGCCATCATTTGTTGATACTGCAAAGCCTGGCTCTCTTCCAAAGGATTGGCACCCACCTCTGATAAATTTTGATATAAATAATCCAAATTTCCCAAAATCATCTGACGCAAATCATCGGCACTCGGCTTGCGATCATAAAGCATCACCTTATCACCTTTAAACAAACCTTGCTCAGCCATTTTTGCGTCCAAATTATCATCCCACAATTCCGCTTCTTCCGGAAAATCATAACACAAAAAACGAGAGTCGTTTTTTAAATAATCTTTTAATGTTTCCTTATCCAAAGTCCAAGCTTCCTGCTCCTGCAACAATAAATGGACCAACTTGCTGATCGGTAACAAGACTTCATCTTCTTCGCGCAGAATCATTTCCGCCAAGTTTAAAACATTGTCTTTGCAGTATTCCATATTATTAAAATCACTTAATAAAAATTAAAACGGCAATGGTAAATTACGGTCGGCGCGTGGTTTTACCTGCTGAACATTTTTAGTGTTCATCGCCGCACTGTTATTTTCAGCACTTTCAGCAAGTGTATTTTCCGCGTTACCATTCTGATGTTCGCGGTTGATGTAAATTTTACCGGACATCAAGTGCTGATATTCGGTCCAGTTATCATTTAAGAAACCGGGATTTTGCATCACCTTTTGCCAAATCTGCAATTGTGAAGACATGTAATCCAACAAATGCACAAACATCGCTTCCATGGTGCGCGGCTCCACCGGACTGCCCAACTCCAATTTCAAATGGTGGGCCAAAATAATATGCAAAACCTGAGCTTTCAAGGCTGCCGGGAATCCGGGAATCTGATCAATAAAATCTTCCACCAAAGAACTACCCTGATAAATATGCCCCAACAAACTGCCTTCCAAACTCCGACCAATCACGCTACCGACCGACAACTCATTAATTTTGCCGATATCATGTAAAATCACGCCGGTAATCACCAAATCGCGATCAGCTTCCGGATAAATCTTGAAAGCCTCTTCGCCCAAGCTCAACATTTCCACCGTATGACGAAGCAAACCTCCGATAAAATCATGATGGACGCGTTCCGCCGCCGGCCACGTTTTGAAGCGTTGGGCCCATTCGGCATCGCCTAAGATATTTTGCAATAACTGTTTTAAATATTGATTTTCCACGGAATTGGCAAAACGCAACAAACGCGCCCAAAATTCATCCAAATCCAAATCAATCGTTTTAATAAAATCAGCCACATCAAAGTCGTCGGTTTTGTTCATTCCACTGACAATCAATTGCAAGCCGGCACCATTATAGTTTTCCTCCACGCTCGCCTCCACCGCCACGATATCGTTAACAATAATGTTCTCGTCGCTGGCGGCGATGCCATCAGTCCAAACTTTCCCGCTGATTTCACCGGTTTTATCGGCAAAACGCACGTCCCAATACGGTAAATTATTTTTTGTGGTTTTCTTAGCCAAACTTTTCAAAACAAACGCTTCACAAGATAACTTTTGTCCCAGTTGCAAATCTTTAATAAAAAAACTTTTCATAATATAAAATTAAATTTTATTATTTTACCCATTCGTCGGTTTGCCGTGGCAACAAGGATTTCGGATCCAAATGTTCCGCCAAAATAAACTTACTGATACGCTCCATACGGACGCCCTGCGAGCCTTTCACAAAATACAAATCGCCGGGGCTAATATAATCGGCCAAAAATTCGGCGGCGTATTTGGAATGCGTGAAATGATAAACTTCTTTTTTACCTTGCGCTTTCAAATAATCATAAATGACGGTGCTCAACTGCCCCACGGTAATCACCACCGCGATATTACTTTCCGCCAAGCGCTTGGCAACGCGCAGATGATACATTTCTTTTTCCTCACCCAATTCCAACATATCTCCCAAAACAAAAATTTTACGATATTCATCATTGGAAAAATCATTTAATAATTCCACCGCCTTTTCCACGGCCACCGGCGATGCATTATAACTGTCGTCAATCAACAAACTGCCGTTCTTTCCTTCCAAAAGCTGTAAACGCCCCTTGGGTAAACGATATTCCTTCAAACTGTTGATTGACTCAATGATATTGATATTATGCGCTAAACCGACGGCAATCGCCGCCAAAATAGAATACAAACTGAAGGGGGCGATCAAATGCGGAAAATGGAAAGGAATCATTGTTTCTTTATACAAAACTTTACCTTTCACCCCTTCCACCAAAGAATTACCTTCATTTAGTTGATATAAACGCAAATCCGCTTGCTCGGAAAATCCATAAGTCAAAGTTTTCGCTTTTGTTTCATCCTTTAACTTATCCGCCCAATCTTCATCGGCATTAAAAATCGCCCAGTCATTTTTGGATAAATGCGTGGCGATATTTTTCTTTTCATTATAAACACCGTTCAAAGTCTTAAAAAACTCCAAATGCACCGGCGCGACATGTGTCAAAACCCCAAGATCGCAAGGTGCCAAAGTTGTCAGATATTTAATGTCACCGGGATGATCGGCGCCCATCTCCAAAATCAAAATTTCCGGATACAAAGCGTCGGTGAACCACCAAGACATCAAACCTTTCCACAAAACCTTCCCCCATTTTAGAAAAGAACGCCCGCCGCTCTCGCCGCCAAGTATGGTAATCGGCACGCCCAACTCATTATTGTAATTTTTGACATTGGTGCGCACGCGATATTTATTTTTCAATACAAAATAAATCGCCTCCTTGGTGGAAGTTTTACCGATACTGCCGGTAATTCCAATCACTTTCGGCTGATATTTATTGAGCACGCGTTTTGCCAAAAAAGCGAGCATTTTTTCCAAAAGTTTTTTCATGAATATCTATTTTTATTGTTTATTTAATAGCCAAGTTAAGAAAAGGCACGCTGTTACCCATCATGTAAGCAGGCAAGACACCATTCCACTTTTCCACCGCTTTTAATTGAATCAAATCAGTATTGAATTTCAAAGCTTCCGCTTGGATTTTAATGGATTCGGCTTGGGCTTTGGCTTGAGCGATCGCTTGTTCCGCCTCTATTTTAATACGCTCCAAATCGTTCTTAGCTTTCAAAGACTTTTGTTGAGCCACTTGTTTTTCTTCAACCGCCAATTCATAAGCATCGGAAAAATCAAAGTTAACGATGGATAAATCATCAATCACAATATAAATCTCTTCCAAACGTTCTTTTAACTTCATTTTGATGTCTTCCTTTACTTCGTGACGTTTTTCAATCAATTCTTGAGCGGTAAATTGAGCGGTCGCCGCTTTGACGGATTCCTGCACCGCCGGATCAATAATCTTGCTTTCATAAGTCGCTCCGATTTCTTGCCATAATTTATTAACCATTTCCGGAACAATATGATAATTCAAGGCAATTACCGCCGAGACACTTTGAATATCTTTTGAATAAGACAGAACCTCCACCTCGTCTTTTTTGGTTTTAACATCCAAAATCTCCACTCTTTGGGCCACCGGCACCATAAAATGAATACCTTCGTCCAAAATTTTATCCGACACCGCACCCCAGGTTAAAACCACACCACGCTCACCGGCCCCGATAATCACAAAAGTTTGCCACAACACAATTAACACGGCAATACCAATTAAAATCACGGCGATTCCCAATTTTTTCATATGATTGGATTTAAATGATTAGTCTCTGATAAATAATATTATAGCTAATTTGGCTCGTTTTTACAAACCACGCTTTTTTTAAGATTAACAAGAAAGTGCGCGGGCGTCAATCAAATTTGACAAGTTTTTATTCTTTGCTATAATCAAAACTTCCTGCAAGGCACTGTGCTTTGCAGATAACCGAGCCCTCAAAAGCTCACGTCCAAAGGAGGATCACATGAAGAACAACATCACCGACCTGGCCCTTCTCGATGTCAACACCCTGACCCGGAACTTCAAGTTCGACACGGTCGAAACCGAGATCTACCAGAACATCGGCAAGACCTTCAAGGGCTACATCGGCAACGATGTCACCCCGGACAAGATCTTCCTGGGGCACGAGGACGTCGTGAAGGGCATCCAGAACACGATGAAGCTGGATGTGGCCAAGGTGGAGAACGTGCTGGTCAAGATGACCACGGGGAAAAACCCCCTGATCAACATCCGGCGCCACCCCGTCAACAACACCCGCATCGTCACCCCGACCAAGTACTTCTGGCAGAACTACGACAACAACAAGTAGTTCTCGGCCCGGGCCCAGAGCCCACCGCCGCCGGAAGTCCCTCGATCATCCTCGTTGTTCCCTCCTTTATCTCAAACAAAAATCCCACAATTGATTTTTGCCCTCAAGCAGCCCAAGCAACGGCTGCTCTTTTTTTTGTCTTGAACTCTGATTCATCTGATGTATCTTCAGAAAATATTTTTGCATAAAATAATATTTTTATCGCATTTATTGTTTTTCCTGATGAACTCTGACTTTTTATCATAATTCGTGAAATAACTTCATAGTCCTTCAAGCCAACCGCTTCGCGCTAGAGTTTATCCTGATGCAGATCAGGACGCTCTCGCGGGAGGACTCACAGACGAATCACAGTTCAAGACAACAATTAAAAAAACTGTCTTACTAAGACAGTTTCACTGAAATTTGAATCTTGAATTTTGCGGTTAAACCGCCGGAGTAACCTTTTCCACCACCACGGACGTGGCAGCGGCTTTGGCAGCCTGTTGCTGCGGCCAGGTGAGGACGTTGCGGACAGTACTTTCGCACTTGCCGTTCAAGACCAGCGGGAAGGACGTGGCCAGCTTGCTGGTCTCACCGGGCTTGATGTAGAAGAACGGATCTTTATCTCTTTTTCCGAGGTGCAACTCCACGACCTTGTCCGTCAAATTTTTGACGAACCATTCACCGGTTTTGGGAAACACTTCCACCAACTTGTGTTTCAGTCCGCCTTTATCGAAGTCAACGATGATTTTCTCATAATCCATGCTCCACTTCCTTTCTGAATTTTCATCCGGTTAAAAGACTAACATGAATTCAAATTAGCTTCGCCCACGGGATTCCAGAATTTTGCTTACAGCAAAATTCTGGAATGACCCCTTACAGCCGAAAAATCAAAGTTCAAAACAATTAAATTGCCTTTAACCGATAATTTCCATCATCGTCAATCGTGATTTTATGATTACGCAAAGTAAAACTGGCCGCTTGAGCATGCCCCCCGCCCCCGAATATCGCGGACAAACGGTTCAGCTCCGCCGCTCCTTTACTGCGCCAACTGACACGAATTTCGCCGACGGCTTGCTCTTTCAAAGCCAAAACATGCTCATAGCCTTGAACGCCCAGCAACCACGAATATAATAAATCCAAATCACTGATTGGCAAATCATATTTTTCCCATAAATCCAAAGGAACAACCGCGACAATCAATTTTTCAGCCGGTTTTAAAACCAAATTTTTTTCCAGAATTTCTCCTAAAAAACGCAATTTATTTAAAGGTAAACGATGAATTTGTCGCCCGATAAACACCGGATCAGCGCCCAAAGACTGCAAATCGGCACTGGCCTCAAAAGTTTCCACGGTGACGGCGCTGGTTTGATAATTATTGCTATCGGAAATAATACCGGTCAACAAAGCTTGCGCCATCTCTTTATTTATCGTCAGCTGTAAATCTTTCCATAAAAAATACAAAACTTGGCAAGCGGCGGCGCAATCATCCTGATTAAAAGCCAAATCAACTTTTAAGACCTTACCATTATGATGATCAACCTGTACTTTTTTTAAATCGGGATGCTGCACGAAAAAATCCGCCAAGCCGGTACGTTCAAAATCATTTAAGTCGTTAATAATCGCCAAATCATAATCATCGGCCAAATCTTCCGGCAAATTTTTCACCTCAAAATATCCGGGGAGAAAATCAAAAGCGGCGTCGTGGCGGCCGGCGGCAAATAAATCATGATTTTTTCCAATACTTTTCAAATATTGATGCCACGCTAAAATCGCGCCATAACAATCACCGTCCGGATTGATATGTCCCAAAACTAAAATCTTTTGCGCTTTATGCAAAAAAACTTTCAGTTGCTCCAAATCTTTGCTCGGAAAAGTGAGCGACATATTTAATCTTTTAACTCTTTAGAAATTTGATCCAATAAATTTTCCAAATCATCGGCCTTCTTTTCTTCTTGATCAAAAACAAAAAACACTTTTGGCACGCGCGCAAAATTGATCTTTTGTTGTAAAAAATGTTGTAAAGATTTACGTTTTTCTTTAAAAAAACGTTTCACCGTACCCATTTTATAATCCGGGAAAAAAGTATAATAAACAATGATTTTACTCATATCGCCATCCATTTTAACGCGCGTCAAAGAAATAATGACGTCTTTCGGCGCCATAATGTCACGATTCAAAATAGTATTCAATGTTTGCAAAATCGCGTCGCCACGACGATCCAATTGTTTTTGCTTATTACTATCAGACATAAAATTTTAAACGATTAAATTGTAGATTAAACCGGCGGTCATCATCAAGAATAAAATCGGCAACCACAACTGATAATTTTTTAACTTGTATTCAGGGGGACGCTCCGGTTTTTGCTGTTTTAACTTATAATAAATCAACAAAAGTAGCAAGCCTTCCAAGCCACCGGCCACCGCACCAACAAATGTCAAAATCTGAATAAAATCATTCTTGGCCAATAAAAATAAAAACAAAGGCACTAAAATTGTTAAAGACCAGCTGATAAATCTATCCACTTTCACATTAGCGGCAAAATCAAAATCGTAAAAGTAAGTTTCTTTAACCGCGTTTCCCAAAGTTAAGAAACTGGTTGATAAAGCCAGAAAAGCAAAAATATTTCCCAAGATATTGATTTCCGGGCCAACCAAAGCCCCCAGACCGACGGTTGCCACCTGCGTGGTATTTAAACCGGTCACGCCAATTACCACCACAGCGAATGTAATATACAAAAACATCGGAATCAAATTACTGACAATAATCGCTTTACGCATTAAATGCTCTTGCCCCTCCAAAACTTTGCGCGCTTGGTAAATCGCCGAAGCACCAAGAAAAGCATACAAAACCACACCGTAAGCATAAAAAGTTCCCCAAGAAAAATCATAGGTCACCAAATTAGCCACTTGCCAATGATTTAAACAGGCAATGGCAATCAAGAAAACCACTACCAAAATTGCGCCCAAAATCACAAAACCGATTCTTTTGATGACGCGCAAACCAACATATAATAAGGCCGAAGCGAATACAAAGAAAATCAACGACCAAGTGCGGGGGGCGCCCCCGAAAATCGCCGCTAAAACCTGCCCGCCACCGACGAGATAAGCCAACAAGGAACCATAACTGGCTGCCATAAAAACTTGAAACATAATCCATTTACCGGCACTGCCCAAATATTTATTGGCAAAACCGGTCAATTGATGAGAACGAGCGGTACTCAAAACAATCTCTCCCACCAATAAATGCAAAGTCATAATCCCCAATCCAACCAAAACCAAAATCACCAAACCGTTTAAAACACCGTTTTGTGATAACGCATAGGGTAAACCTAAAATTCCGGCACCAATAATGGAACCGGTCATCGTGCCGACCGCCTGCCAAAAAGACCAATTGATATTTTTCATGAGTTTTTATTTTTATAATTACCAATAAGTCATCCTGAACTTTATATAAAAATTATTTTAAATCTTTATAATCCTGAACTCGTTTCAGGACAGGATCTCTTAATTTAATATTTTAGCATAAAAAAGGAATTTGGACAAAAATAATAATTGTCTTGAACTCTGATTCGTCTGATATAACTGATTAGTATGAATGTTACATTTCTACCGTAGGGGCGAATAATTATTCGCCCTAATATAAAAAATATCAATTCATAATAACAATCACACCAAAACAAAAAATAAAATCATCTTTATCATCTTCCTAATCATAG